>Ga0116231_10004019_pt1 | contig 30052 bp, 30 predicted proteins | sample S1TSphgellanicum_2_FD_89695 | JGI IMG/M metagenome (GOLD analysis project Ga0116231, IMG submission 89695) | Host-associated microbial communities from peat moss isolated from Minnesota, USA - S1T2_Fd - Sphagnum magellanicum MG | ecosystem: Host-associated > Plants > Peat moss > Unclassified... | reverse complement strand
TTTGTGGGAAAACGTCGCCAAAATTCAAAGACACCAAAAAAAAAAAAAACAAAACCCGCCCCAAAGGCCCTCAAAAGCAAAAAAAACCCAAAAAAAAAAAAAAAAAAAAAAGACCTTCTGACTTTAATACAACTCAAACATCTTCCAAAAGGAATTGAAACAAGGCCTTTTAAGGCAATATTATTTCCCGCAAAGTTCATTAGTTTAAATTCAATCTTGTTTGTTCAAGGAACTTTTGTTTTGGGCATGTTCAATCGGATTATTCAGTAATACAAAACTTTTTTTAGTATATGCACATTTGGACTGCTCTTCATTAGGAAAAGAATTAGCAAAAAAAAGTCCATATGTGGCACAAAATTTGTTAAATGTAAATTTCATGTGCACATCGGTGTTTTTTTTTTGGGTGAAAAATTGCCAAATTTCTCCAAAAATTTAGAGCTGGCCACCTATAAGCTTGGATTTCAAGGGTGAAATCTGAAACTTTTCACCTAAAAGCATCATGACATCCTAAAAGGTCGCTAAAAAATGTATAGAATTTGGAAACTTTGAACCGTTTTAGCGTGTGCATAGCGATGGCTAGTCACCAAATTACCCTAAAAGGAACCTTACATTGGCCCTATGTGTCTACCTTGACCGTTAGATCATCGCCACTTTTTTCCTCCTTCAATATAGGCTATTCGCCAAACCTTTCCCTTCTTGCCCTAAAATTTTCACCACTTTTCTTCTTGTTTACTATTCAGATTCACCATAGGTTTAAAGGTTCATATGTTACAAACTTACATTATGTAATTTTGGAGTCTTTGAGAGTTTGGATCTTGATGTTACAACTTACACTTTGTCATGTGTTTATGAGCAAATCACATTGAAGTTTCTTGGTTTCATGAGCCTTAATTTTGTGGACATCATCTTTATGTTGCAACTTGCAACCATGCTTGAGCTTTCAAGATTTAGGGTTTTGTGCTCCTAACTTATGAGTGTTTGCTTAAGAGTGTTCAAGCCTCATTATAGTTAGTAGTAATAGCTTGAGAGACTTGAGATGACAATTGCAACATTCATTTTTTGCAAGTGCTTGAAGTACACAATTGGATTTGCAAACGACATTAAATCTTGAGATTGGAAAGTGTAGCTTGGAAGCTCAGTGGCCAACTGCAAGACAACATAATAGATGCAATTTTTTTCATCATCTTTTATTTTAGATATGTATATGCATGTTTAATTATTTGCACATGGTGTACATATGCATTGTGCAACACTCCAATTTGCAAATCAAATGCAAGTTATATATTGCTTTCAAGGTTCTTATATTTCTATGGGTCTTCTCTTGTTATAGTTCTTCCGCTTTTGTAGTTTTTTTGAAAAAAAAATTGGTTTTGAAGTTCTTCTGCTTTTAAGGTTCTTCTAGTTTTGTGATTTTTCTCTTGTTGTCAAGGTTCTTTTGTTTATGTGGTTCTACAACGTGCATTGCACACTTGTCCACTACATTGTTTACTTTTGTGGTTTCATTATTTTTTTCTGCAACTTCTATTTAGATTACACAATGCAATTGCTATGAACCTTAGTGTGTTTGGACTCTTTGTTTAAAGATGCCTCCCCTTAAATCACCCCCAAATTTCAAATTCAAATGTTTTTACACCTCTTGCAACCCTAGTGATGACGCCCTTCTTGCTGATTCTAATGTGGCTTCCAACAATAGAAGTGAAACTCAATCCAAACATGAGCTTGTTGCCTCAAAAGGTAAGCAAGTTGTCACTAATGTGCTTGTGATTTGTTTATGTTCAAATTCTATTGTAAATAATCCAAGTCTTAGCATTAATTCAGTAGAAAGGCCTTAAGTTCTAGTAGAGGTCTTGGAACAGAAAATTAACAAAACACGTGAATATGAATCAAAGAGGAAATTTCAAGTTTCTTGGGCAACCAAACTACCTTGGTCTAAGTTGCAAATGGGTGTTGATGGTTGTGTGCACCTTGTGAAATACAAAGTATGCTTAGAAGTTGAACATAAAAATAAATTGTTGGCTCCAAAATGGGACTCACTCCATAAACACACCGGTCAAAGGAAGGCTAAAAGAAATATGAATGGGGTGAAAAAAGGTGAATGGTATACCAACAATGACTATAAGCACAACAAAAATGTAGATATTTATGCTTGCAAAGGGAGGGAGTTTGTTTTGCAACAAATTACTACTAGACTAGTTAGTGAAAAACGTAGGAAACTAGTTTGGTTTGACACATTATTCCACACACTAAAGCATGGTTGACCAATGCTTGAATACGAAGCTCATAAGGAATTGTTTGATTTTTTGAGTCTTGAGGAAAACCTGAGAATGCATTGGATAAATTCAATAGGATGGGCTATGGCTCAACACATGCATGGCATTGTCTTGGAGGCCACCAAATCTATTATTGGAGTAGCGCAATTCATTTCACTTACTTTTGATGAGGTTAATACAATGAGGACAATCAAAACTGGCTTTCAGTTCATGCTTATGTGGTTCAAAATTAGTTGCGAATACCAACCTTTTTTCCCTTAAATGTGTGGTGTTGGGATCAAATGTTGATAACCTCACTCAAGTCCTCATGCAAGCCATGATGCATGAAAGAGGTCTAACAAAATATTTGATTGGTAAGAAGCTTATGACATTTAGTGCAAATGGGGTTTTTGTTTTTCAAGGCACTAGGTTGAATGTTACTCAACAAATTTTTAATGGGTGGGCTCCACATTTCCATGGGGCTTCATTGCATGGCTCGCAAAACCAATTTGGCGATTCACATTTTGTTACATTTGTAGATGATGAATAAAATTGAGGATTATTTTAGACCTTGTACAATTAGTTTTCCAAAAGCCCTAGAAGGCATTTAGAATTTACAAAGCTTATGGAATTTATGGAAATGAAGGGGGCAAAGATTTTGAAAAATGTGAAAACCCATTAGATATTTATTTTGTCCCATGCCCAACATGTGATGGTGGAATATAGAATTTTGTTGATGAAGATGGCCCTTGATGATCTTACCAATGACAAAGCCAAGGTAAATTTTGAGCTTCTTTGTGATGTGCATATTTTACTAGGGCTTGTTGCCATTTTGCCATTGTTGCAAGTAATCCATAACCTAATTAAATTCAACTAGTTTTGTGATGTTTTTGTTTGTGATTTTGTGATAGCAACAAAGGTATGTCAAGGGGAGATCTTTGAACAATATATAAATTGAAACACAAGGCTTAAGCCTAATGCATTTGCAAGTTACAAAGTTCAATTTGCTTATACACATGATTCCATAATCATGCATTGGATGTCAGATTTGAACTCTGGTGTGGAACACCTAGCTTTTGATGTGAACCAACAACACATTTTGGTTAATCATTTTCGTAGACTAGTGTGGTCTCATATGTGACCAAAAAGGTGTATGCTACAACCATCATGCAGGTGGAAGCAAAATGTGTAGGTTTAACCCTAACCCTAACCTTTATTTTTTTTCATTTTGTCTATTTGGAAGTTGAAAAGGGGGGAATCTGATTTGCATTAATGTGGTGAAATCCCCTACTTATGATGTCATGGATAGTTTGGGTGTGGTGTACCCTCAATATTGGCTATAGTCTAATGTAAATGAAAGCTTTAGAGCATTTGGATGTGATTAAAATTATATTTTGCAACCCCAAAAAGCTAGCCGATAATGATGTATGGGTTCCTGAAATATTGTCAACATTTTCCCTTGACATTGAACAATTTATGTTCAAGTTGGCCATGAATCAAATGCATGTGCTGCAATGGCTAAACCAATTGATGTGAATCCTTAGACACATTTTTGGCACATTCTTTCAACATCTAGATTATTTTTTTCCATAATATTTCAAATTGGCAAAAATTGCCACAATACAAGTCCTTGATAATGTGGAGGATGAACGATGCTTTAATTCCTTGGCATTCTACAAATCCAAGATGCGCAATCAACTAACAACCAACTTGGGATTAATGGCCAAAATGTTCTCTTAGAAGTTTTATACTTTGCATAATTTTTCATATGCAAAAACATTCAAGCAATGGTGAGCATAATGCCCTCAATATGATGTGCCAAAAGTTTAGGCTCTCAATTTAGCAATTTATTGATGCAAAATTTAGAAGTTGGAACTATCCTTGGGTGTCGGCAACCTTACAAGTTACAATTTGCAAAGGTTTGTTTGTTTTTTTTGTATGGGAGTTGGTGAATCCATATATAATGGACATTAATGACCACTTCTAATTTACAACCATCTTTTTTGTGTTCATTTGTTTGCGAATTCTAGACATTTTTTGGGTTTTTGGGTAAGTGAAATGGTGATCCCAAATGGATGTCACTTCTTATTCAACCTTCTATTTCCAAGTTCTATTTTGACTTGAAAGTTGAAGGTGGTTTTGTATTGATTTAATGTATTTGTTTTTGTAAGTAGGCCACTTGTGCTATAATGGGCAATTTAAAAGGTTCAATCACCTCCCAAGTGATTACTAATTAAATTAATCTCTCCATGTTTTAGTAGAAGGTAGCCTAGATTTCTCCTTATGAGAATTGGCAATAGCTAAAACGGACTTACAATAATTTGACGTTTATAGCAAAAAATAGCCACATTTAAACAAATTAAATTGCCTAATGAAACTCCATTCCCTTTTAACTTGTTGCCAAAAAATCCATTACAAAAAAAAAAATTAAAGCCTATTGGGTTCCAACTTGTAACCAGTGGCCAACCTTGCAACACAAGGGCTAAAATAATAGCTAAATGTCATATTTTTCCAAAACAAAAAAAAACACTAGTGCACATAGAAAATTCTTGATGTGTCAAAATAACCCCCTTTAGGAGGAATGAAGTAATTGCACACAATAACAGAAATGTTTGGACTAAACAAGAAAGAAAAAAATGTTGTGCATGAAATTAATTCGAATTCCTGGGTTCCTATAATGTCAAAACACTTAAAGATGAGTTGCTAGAATAGGTACTAAAAAATCACATTGTGTTACACAAATTAATCCAATGTTTGAAAAAAATTGGTAAATGGCATGGAATTCACCAAACGTTGTGCAATTCTAAGTTTTAGGAGGAATTTCAGTTTTGATTTCAAAAATAATTATGGGGCTGATTTTGTTTTACTTAGGTTTATTTTTATAAAAAATTGGGACTTGATTTTGGATCCGGTTTTTTAATGTGAAGGTTGATTCTAATTTCAATTTAAAAAATAATAATCAAGTAAATTCTTTGATTTTTAGGGGAGGTTAAAATAGGTTTCAAGTAACTTCCGTGCCATGTTCCATGACGCCAAGCAAGACCACAAGATCATCAAGATCAAGAGTTCAAATCCATCAATGTGTGCATGTGAAAGCCTTATGGTACAAATTGGCAAGGTTAATGCCTTCTTATACCTTGTCACCCTTGAATTTAGCCCAAATCTATTTCTCCCAAAGTCAGTCCCAAACTTGGTTTCAAAGCATCCCTCAAATCTGCTACATCCAAAATCAATCCTAAAATTAGTCTCAATTTTTTTCCAGAAACATCCCCAAAATGTTTCACACTCAAAATTGACCCCAATTTTTCCCCCAACACACCCTCAAATCTAACACATCCAAAATTAATCCCAAACTTACCCAATACACCCCCAAATTTATCACCCCCAAAATTAATCCCAAATTTATTCCCATACACCCTTTCAAACCCTAAACCAAATAATAGAACTAAAACCAATTTTTTCCAATTTTCACTTTACTTAATAATTAAAGTTGAGTCTGATTCCATTTTTTTTGAAACTAGGGGTTAATTTTCAACCCAGTTCTTGGAAACTAACCTAACCTCAATTTTAGTCCCAACATGGTTCTATAACTAAAATTCTGGGTATCAGGAACCAGAACTAACCCAAGGTAATCAGTTAACCTAAGTACTCGCACAACACTAAAATGCACCATTTATAAATGCCCTTGTGATGAAAACATACTGGATGAAAACCTAAAGTAGATGTAATAATGTAATCAACTGCTGAAAACAGAAAACGACACATTCTTAGTAGTTGATGGTGAGATGCAAGTAACATGTTTAATGTTGTGATTATTTTCCACATTGCTTTGTTTGTATGTAGGTAATGTGCACTTATGTGCGACATTGCTTGCTCTATTTCTTTGTTTCTCATTGGTTGTAATTTATGTGGTGTTCCTATGTTTGCATGGATATCTTGATGGACAATGACCAAAAATTGGAGGAATGGAGGAGGATAAGAATTGGAGTTGCTAGGTGTGGCTAGCAGATGCATTTTCTTCAACAATATGCTAGGAGGAGGATAAGATAAATAATAGTGTGATTGCTTTGCTAGTGGGATTGATGTTTGTGTGATGTGGCCCTTGATTATTGAGGTTGTGAAATCTCCATCGCGCCATATGTTTCAATAGTTAAGGGTAGTATGTAGTAGTAGTTTTGAAGGTTGATGACCATGGGGATGATGAGAAAAGTAAGGATCTCAATAACGACCTTCCTAAAAATTCTCAAAGTGTGTTGTTGCATTTATTTGTGTTGAGTTTGGTGTGTCTATTCTGTTTCATGAAAGAATACCTTCAAATGTTGGGAACTCCGAAAAGGTGCTTGAGTCAATTTGGTCCAAAAGCATTGATCTATAAGGGGCTAAGTTTCTTTTTGTCAAACTCATGAAATACATCACTTTTGTTGGATAATCCAACTTGAAAAATGTAAATTAGGATACGGTTGTTGTCGTAATGACCAGGTTGTTGTGTTTATGATATTACAATAAGCCATAAGGGTTGTGTGTTCTGGGGATTTAGTGGATGGTTCTCTTGTTTACTCTTTGTATGGGTATGTGAAGGTGCATGTTCAGCATGGGTTGATGTGGTATGTGGCTCGTGAGAATATGGGATGAGGCCCTTTGAATTCAAGACAGAGAGATTAGAGTGACTTGACCCCTTGAGACACTCAATTAAAAATTCAATACAGAAAGTAGGAATTTTTGCAAACTTTGCGAGCATAATATTGTTATTAGGGATGATATATACATTTGCACTTAGGTGCATGTTTCAAGTTTAATAAAATCATTTGGGTGTTATATGTGCCCATGTCTTTTCGTTACACCTTCTCTATGGAATTTGTTCAATTCCATGTTGCATCCGTGGGGATTTTGGACCAATTGGAATAACTAATGATGACCAAATGTTTTCATGTTAATTACAAGAGATGGAATTGAAAATCATCAATGCAAATACATATGCTCCACACTAGAAGTAGAAAGATTATTTTTAAAATAATGTTCAATACCACTAATGTAATCAATTTCAATTCAATAAAACACGTAGATTTTTAAATAGTGACATCTAGAAAAATATCAAGTTGTTTTCCACAACTTTCAAATTTGCTTCAACAAACTCATATCGTCATTACATATAGGAAAAATATGAAGTTTGTCTTTAATGCATTTTCTTTGATGATTGTATCACACACTTTCAAAATCCCAACTTATTAACCCACACTTTTGATATCATACCTTACTTCAATTGTACCATTTCCCATATGTTGAATGAAATAGGGACCTTCTCCCATAAGCTACATACGCACACACGAAAAGTCATGTCTACACTTGATGCAACCCTTTTCAATTGCCTTGATTGCTAACTATTCATTGAATAAACACAAAATGCAAACTTCGACAATAGTCAAAAAACAATACATATCACATATAACTTGACAATGTAGATCCTTGGATGACTTTAATTTCAAGGAACACAATAGATTTATGGACTCCCAAATGATCAACAAGCGACATCATGAGGGGCAATGTTCACTAAGCACTCCTTCAATCGAGATTTCAACTATTTTCTCTTCAACAACAATATACATTCTTTCATAAATTGTGGACAAGTACCAAACAAGTAGTAACAATCATATATGATGACACAAGGCCAGATGTGAACTATTGTTGCACTAGTGTTTTTGCAAAAGAAATTTGTATCTTCCTTGTAAAACTTTTTTGCAATTACATATAAAAAGTTTATCTACTTAGATAAAGGAATTCATTAATAATGATCATCCATTCAATCAATATGTCCATGTCAACTAACATATCCTAGCCTTAGATTTGTCATTGTAAAAACAAATACCTAATTAAGTAATTATTTCCAAAAAAATAGTTCATTTTTTCATATTGACATTATTATAATTTTCCGTTTGTTGAAACTTTCAATTTTTTTGAAATTTGTCATATATTGGACGTACATACTGAAAATATAGTTGCATGTGTAGCAATGTAACTTTGTCTCCATGACTTACTTAATGGCCTTAATAACCCCCCTTGACTCTAACAAGCCCTTCACTTTGGTTTACCTCACATGTGTCATAAGTTGCAACTTTTTTGTGAGAAAAATCACATTAGCTTGTAGTGCTAGGCTTGGTGTTTTTTTTCCAATTTTGTGATGTAGATGAGGTGACAATCATCCACGAGCCAATTTAGCCAAATTTGCATCTTAAAAATATGAAATAAAAATCACCATCCATAAGCCAATTTGGCCAAATTTGGATGTTAAACAATATGAAATGAAAAAAAATTTAAACATCCTTACACATTTTTGGCTACCTACTTGAACCATGTGTAAAATCTAGTGATTTTTTAGATTTAATTTTTTTTCCAAATTTTGACAAGTTTTTTTTTTTCAAAAAAGCATTGAATTTGTGACCCAAAAAATCCAAAAATATAGCACAAGAAAAAAGGCTGGCTAGGCTATGCTTCCAAGAAAAAAGCATTAACCTTTTCACATTATGTGACAAATATATGTCACAAAATAGACAATTTCATTCTCACCACTACAAAATGGCCATTTCATTTTTTCCATCTCTTCAGAGATATGTATGATGTATGGATTTGCCATCAAAATGTGTAAGTAGAATTACACATGTATCAACTTCAGAATTTTTCATATAAATTATCCATAGAAAGCAAAAACAACAGGATCCAAACAAAATCTCACAAGAAAAATTAAAATTCATCAACATGCCAAAAGATGTCCTCCCAACAGATGGTTTATCTAGTATCTACAATACAATGTGTTGTTTATTATGTGCAACACAAAGTAATCCAAACTAGTTCCATCTCAAACCAACTGTTTCTCTGCTGCATACACGAGAAAAGATAGTGTACATACACACAACAGAGGAAGAAACCTTGCTTCCAATCTCCATCTTGACAATGCTAAAATGATGTATTCCACAGGCTGAAAAGAAATCGCCTCCGTAACAACTCATCTAAACTCAACAATGTTGATAACAGTGTTTACTTCCGACTTTGAGAAAGCTTCCACTTAGAGAAAACACAACAACACCTCATAACCTGTGAACACCCTACTCCAATCATGACAAGCCTTCCTAGCTCTCTCTCTCTCTCTCTCTCTCTCTCTCTCTCTCTCTCTCTCTCTCTCTGTATCTGCTGCACACAAGAAAAGATAGTGTACATCTAGAAAGATAGATTGATATGGCTGTTCCCATATAACATCCATCAACATGGGAAAAGCACCGTGGAACATTATGCTCAAAAAATTGGGTTTTGGGTTTTGGGTCTTGGACTTCCCCTACTCACAAGCTCCAATCCATCTCTGAATTGTATCAGAAATACAGAGGTTAAGTCAATGTGGGTGTGAAATACTATGGTTTTCCCACTTTATCCCATGGAATGAAATTCAGTCTGGAATTTGCCAAGCCCCATGATGCTTGTGGGTTTGAATCGCAGTCCAGGATTGCAACATGTAAATCCCAATAGGGGACAATTATCTAGGCAAAAGGAGTTGGGTGTTGTTACTACTGTACAAAAGTGAGTGTCTTGTCTTACCGACCACAACACTCAGGATCAGACAGTGGGGAGCTGTGGAAAATGCTGAGCTCACTCAGGCAGGGAGATAATGTGTCCAGTTGCAGCATCTGCACAACCTGGTCCATGGTGGGTCGCTCATCAGGCATTGGGGCAATGCACCTAGCGGCAATGTGCAGCACAGCCTCCAAGTGCTCTTGGGGAATTCCCTCTGAACATCTCCTGTCAACTAGCTCAAGATGTCGATTTTGCCTGATGCATGAAGTTGCCTAATACAAACAGTCACTAGTGTCATTGTTGGGTCTCATTTTTTTTTGAATCTTGTGTTGCAGGCTGCAACACTTCACTTCAGAAAACTAACTTTGTATTTGAGATTGACAAATATGTTTTGATCATGTAAACTTAAGACTTGCCACTAGTGATTTAAGTTATGACCCTTTTCTTGCAACTGATAAGACACATGAAGAAGTTTAAAAGGGCATTGTTGGCATAAAATTGTGCCCAAGCTGAGGTTGAGGCTATGACTCACCCATCCCACCAGATTCATCCCCTGGTTCATAAGAGAAGGATCAGTGGGTCTCTTGCCACTAATCAGCTCCAGCAACATAACACCATAGCTGTAAACATCTCCCTTCTCTGTTGCTCGCCCACTTTCCATGTACTCTGGAAGTACAACCCAACCAGTCAACAACAGACATTGTTGGCAAGGACCTCCTAATGTGCTAAAATAAAATACATGCTGGTTTCAATAGTGATCATTTTGACAGCTTCTGCCACCAAAACAATGGTCTGCAACCTGATGATTTAGGTACTCACTGGTCCAACTGTACAAATTGAAAGACTTGGTTTTGAAGAATAATCCACCTGGAGCCAAGTACCCAAAAGTGCCAGCAACAATGGTGGTCACATGAGAGTCATCATCATCCAACAGCTTGGCCAGTCCAAAATCAGATACATAAGGCTCCAGTCTAGCATCCAGAAGAATATTGCTGGATTTGATGTCCCGGTGAATGATGCGGGGGCAGCAGTCATGGTGCAGATACGCCAATCCACGAGCAGCACCAGTGGCTATTTTCATGCGATCAGCCCAGCTCAGCAACTCCTCATGTGATTCCCTTTCTGCACTCAAAACAGATGAAGGCACTTGAATAGGAACCCAGCTTGCTCTTGAAAGGGACTGGTGGGGTATATCAAAGAAAGAAAGAGGACCCAGTTTGCATTTTCTCCAGCATCAAATGCCTATATATGTGTTTTCTTTTTGACTTGATATCAGAAATCGGGATATCCCTGCAGCTGATCTTTGGAATGATGCAAGGTCTGATCCTGGGTTGCCTGTCTCAATTGTAAGGTTTACCAAGAAACTCTACATTGTTCTGTTGTACTATCAGCCACAAGAGAAATTTGACAATTCCCTCTTACCATGTAAATTGTGGTCAAGGCTTCCACCTGGCAAATAGTCATACAGCAATAGGTTGGCAGCAGGTGCACAGCAGTATCCTCGTAAATTGACCAGATTCCGATGCTTGAAACTACCAAGGATCTCCAACTCCCTCTCAAACAAGCATTCTGAGCTTGCACCCTGCTTGTCAATTTTCTTCACTGCAAACATGCATCCATCACCCATGACCAAGCGATACACAGTGCCATACCCACCTGAACCAATAATATCTGCATCAGTAAGATCCTCTATCCGTTTGAGAATCTCGCTTGATGCGTAGGGCAAATCACCATGAAACATCACCAACTTTGAACCTGCAAGACATAAACTCTTGTCACTGCCTTCTGTGCAACTTCTACTGTCACTTTGTGACCGATCATCAGACATGCTGCCCCCAATTCATGTCTAGATGTATGTGTACAGGCATTTCTAGATGCATGTTGTGTGGAGAAATCTCCATCTAGACCAACATAACCACGCATGCAGATCACAACCTTCAGTCTGAATGACTTGGGCAAAGTTTTCAGGATCCTTGTAGGTCTTCTTGAAAGGAAACCAGCCTAAGAAGCACACCACAGCAAGGAAAATTGCACCACCCACAGTACTCATTGTGCTGATCAGGATCCCAGTTGAGTATTTGGTGGCTAATCGTGTTGGTGAACTTGACACATTTGACCACCCTGCAATTTTTTCCCACATCGGGTGTCTACATCAGCTTCAATATAGAGCATAATCTCTCCCAACTTTTCTAACCCCTTACACACATCTGGGTATGCCCCAATAGAATTTCTACTGACAATTTTTGCAAGTGTTTTAGTAGAGTTCTCTCTCCATTCAGTTCTTGACCTTGGATGTAGATTAGTATGTAACAATCTGCTCAAAATGTAGGGTAACAATCTTACAAAAATCTGCATCTGATACCTGCTAATGCAGGCAGATCTGGAACTGAAACCGGAGCTGTTGCATTTTCTGGAGTAGTGGTCTTTGGAACAAGGTGACAAGCCACATGTATTTGAGGTCCACACAGACCTGGATTGTTTGCAAACCTGGCGGGGATTGAAGGAAGTACATGCCCAATTTCATGAGTTTCATGTGCTATACAGCAAAACTTCTCAGTATTGAAGAGCAACATGACATATGGAAAACTCAAAGAGCACAAATGTTGCATACAAAAAGGAGTGTTGAGGTATTACGAGCTGCTGGTGAAGTTACTCAGTCTCCCTGATGCTGGGATCACACCCGAAAGAAAGTTCAATGAAACATTTCTGCGAGGACAACACAGATTTTCCAGGGATGACAAGAATCAATACTGATGTGATAGATGCATGGTAGATGTTTGCTTGCAATTTTCCAAGTTTCTTTAAGTGATTCTCTTAATCCACTCGATCTTTCTCTCCCTTCAGGAACAAGCTCTGCTGCTCATAGCATCATCATGCAGTCAAAGTCATCCAATATCTGCACTGACATGCATGATGAGCATGAATTCTTAGTGGTTGACAAACCAGAGCCCACCCATACATATAGCACAAAAACCCAAGTTGGTTGCAAGTTTTGCTAGAGCACAAAAACCTGCTTGCTCAGATTTGCAAAGTTGAGCAACGGGTGTGTATGATCTGCCTTCAAGAGGTTAGTCACACCACAAGGAGAATTGTTTATAAGGGATTTTATGGTGGGAAGAGTGCAAGGAGGCAGACCTCCAACTTGATGCAGAAAAGGCAAACTTACAGGAAAGAGAGGTTGGGAAGGAATCCAAGAGACTGAGGGATGCTGCCTGTGAGTCCATTGTTTGAAACATCCCTGGAATACAAAACCCCATGTACAAAATCATATATCATCATCACAGATATTACAGTGATTACATTGTTGTTCTTTCAACAATGGACAAGGAGGTGAAAGAGGGCATGCTTCATATAGATTAAGCCACAAGTTGAACTCACAAGGTCTTAAGATGCCGTAGATGTCCAAGCTCATCTGGAATGTTGCCAGTAAAATAGTTGCCCCTCAAGTACCTGCAGCAGCATTGACACAGATCCTCGAAGCTTCTGAGTATGTACACCATTGCACTACTCTAGAGCTAGACTTATTGTGGTAAAGAAGCTGCATCCTGAGCTGGACTTTCTTCCCTCTTTGATGATGATGCTGAAACTTTGACAATTGCTTGCTTAAAATTTCATAGATGTTTCAAGCTGTTTCCAAAGGTGCACATAATGGGTACAAGGAAATCCTACACCACTGCTACTCTAGAGCTCTTATTGCACAAAAGAAGTTGCATCCTACACTGGACTTCTTTCCCTCTTTGACCATGCCGAAACTTTGACAATTGCTTGCTTCAAAATTCACAGATGTTTTGAGTCATTTCTGAAGGTGCACATGATGGATGGGTACAAGAAAATCTGGGTTGAGTTTGAACTTACAGTGCCTTCAGTGAAGTACAGTTGCCAAGCTCAGTTGGGATAGGACCAAACAGGGCATTGCGATGAAGCCCACTGGATTCAACCAAATATATGTGTTTGTAAGCCAGTACCACTAGACAAGAAATTGGCAGATTGAGATATCATCAGGAGGGTCATGAAAGAAGCAAGCAGAATTGATTGAGGTTCAACCCTTGTTGAAAATATAACATACAGAAAAGCCCAGAGCATCATGAAAAGAGCTCTACAATGCTGCAATCAGGATCAAGCCTGGAAGACACAAAGAACCTTGCAACGAACAAGAGAAATCTGCAATGTAGGAGACTGTAGCTCAGTGTGAAGAAGAAGATGGATGTGCAAGAAAGAAAGAAAAGAAAGCACACATATGGGTCTCACATAGATTGACATGCTAGAAATCAATGGTGAATTGTGTTCAACATACATTCTGCGAAGCTGGTCAAGTTTCCCAATCTCTGGAGATAAGAACCCTCTTAAGCTGCGGTAAGGAAGATTCCTGCAGATGTCATGTCATGGGGCAAAGCTCTGGCATCATGATCATGTTCTGTTGTTCAATCTCAAACCCACAAAGTAAATTCTCCCACAATTTTATGCTGCCAGTAGTATTGCAACAGGTCGGCACAGATTGCAAAGAAGACATACATACATACCTTGATCATCAGTACCATCAGGGTACTTACTAAGCAAAAAGCTTGGGAAGCAAAAAACTACTTACAGTGTATAGACACGCCTGTTTTCTGGATTGCATTGGATCCCAGACCAGCCGCAAGGATCAGAGTCAGATTCATTCCAACTGGTCAGTGCACCATGAGCATTCTGTATGCCTCGTTTGAAGGAGAGAAGAGCTTCCCCTGAAAAACAAAACAAAACAGGATCGGTGCATGATCATCTCTCCTGATCTCTTCAGAAGATCCTTCAAGCAAACATGGAAATACAAGTGACAGGATCTTATGATGGTGGGTCTTTGGAATCTCGAGCTCTGAAAACTTGGGTGGCATCATATTGTTCATGTGATCGTTTTTTGCATGCAAGGAAGGTTGGGTTTCTTTGGTTCCTTTTGTCTTTATTGGGTGCTTATTGCTGTGCTTACCATCTGGTGTCAATGCATAGCTGCAGCGTGGAGCTTGGACAAACAACAAGCTGAGTGCTGCTACAAGAACGAAAGTCGGACCACAAGAAGAAGCGGCGAAGAAGATCCTCATCATTATCATCAGATAGGAGCCTGTTTTGTTCCCCGGTACCAATGATTGCCCAGGTTCGCGGTAAGCTCGGCTGTTATTGAAGAACATCATTGCATCATCATCGACGAAGTCTCCACTTCCTCCCCATAAGTCTGCGCCGATGTCAAACTCATAACTGCATCAAGAACATCAAATCCTCGCCTAAAATGATCTCTAAAACCAAATGTCAGAACTCGTCACAAAGGAATTGGGTGAACTTCACACACACCCAAAACCTCTCTCTCTCTCTCTCTCTCTCTCTCTCTCTTCTCTCTCTCTCTCTGTGCAAGGAAAAATTCTCTGGCGAGCTTCACACACACCCAAAACTCTCTCTCTCGCTGCAAGGAAAAATTCTCTGGTAAGCTTCACACACACCCAAAACTCCCCATACCTCTCTCTCTCTCTCTCTCTCTCTCTCTCTCTCTCTGTGTGTCTGTGCAAGGGAAAAATTCTCTGATGAGCTTCACACGTACCCAAAACTCCCAATGCCTCTCTCTCTCGCTGCAAGGAAAATTCTTTACAATGTCGACAAAAACATCCAATCCGCTGAAAAATTGGAATCTATTGACATTGCAAAGCATAGTAGATGCAAGTCTCACAAACCCATATAATATATCACAACACAAATCTCTCCCATTGTCTGTGCAAAAGACTCTCCTTCTTCTTCTTCTACTTCTTCTTTTCTGTTTTTGTCTACTTGAAATAGCGACTGTAACCTCGACAAAACTCTCCGTAACAACAAAAACAAAAAAAGAAACAACAACACTACTCTCAAATCTCCAACTCTTCCAACTCTCTAACAAGCAAACAAAGAAGAAAGGCCAAATTTATTTTGAATTCCACACATCCCACTCACAATAATTCATTCATGCATGAGGCACACAAACCAATGAATCAATTGACAAGCTTCAAATTTGCATTCAACAACAACATGATGATTGAACTCTTCTTGTGCAACAATGGATGGAGAGAGATCTGCAACTCAGTGACATGATTTTATAGTTTTTCCTTCTTGTGCAACAACTCAATTCAATTCAATTCAATTCCATTCCATTCCATCTCTCTCTCTCTCTCTCTCTCTCTCTCTCTGGTTGTGATTGATTGATTCATTGCTGCTGAGAAATTTCAATTTTCAATTGCAATTCAAAAAAATAACACAACTGTGGACGTGGGATCGATCATCCATCATCACACATTTCTAATAAACTGCCCACACTTCCAAATTAATTTCTTTTTCATCAACAAAATTTGTTTCAAAACCCCATTTTCAGTGAGTTGTTGCATGCATCATCATCCATCATCCCATCTCAGGGTTTTTCTTTTCAACTTTCGTGATATTGAAAATTTGGGGAACTTTTTTTTTTCCCCAAAAACATTAGCAAAATTCAGTTGTTGCATTTACACATGAAATACCAACACACATTTCTCCAAATTTTTCCCTTTTTTTTCTTTTTTTTTTGGGAACAAAAATCACTTGTTCCAATCTCAACAGCTCTTTGTCCTTTTCAATTTGATTTTTTTTTTAAAGTCTAAGATTTTAATTAGTCACAAGAAACTAAAACTCCGAATCTGTTTTATCCCCTGCGCCCTCCCCCGCCTTGAAACCTTAAATTTTGAGATCAATTTTGATCCAAAAACACCCACCCAAAAGCAAAAGCAATGATTTTCTTAGATGGAGAAATTTTTTTGGTATTTTTTGAAATTAAAAATAAGGAGAAAACATGAAAAAACATGATTTTCATTGTAAGACATGGTTTTTTCGACAAGAATTTTTTTTTTCACTTTTGTGAAATAAAAAATGGGTGGGGAAAATGTAATAATAATTTAATATAATGTAATATAATATAAATAAACACTGCCCAAAAACACTTGGATCTTGGGATATGAATGTTTCTAGTGGCTTTAATTAGATGTAGCTTGCTTGTGCACAACCCACTTTCAGTATGTATTTGTGCATAATATATTTGTTTGGCACACCCACTTGTTTGTGCACTCACACTAGACCATGTAACTAACATAACACTAACAAGATATTCCACATTTTGCCCTAAGCTTCTTAGGGTTGGGTGCTCTTTCAAATGCATGTGACAAGATATTCCACATTTCGCCCTAAGCTTCTTAGGGTCAGATGCTCTTTCAAATGCATGTAACCGACACATAGAATATCATGAGGTCTAGAATACGGAGGTCTGGGTGAGTTTTACATGGAATTGGGCCTGCCCTGAGCTCTATCTCACAAGGCCCTTAGAGCATCCCCACTGGTGCTCACTATGTGACCCTGCACATTGAAACTAGACGAAGAAATGTGAAAGCATACTGGTTTAGCTCGGGAAAATGCTTTTTGCTCCTGCAAATGTGCTCATCAGTTTGCTGAGGTTAGTAAAAGGCGCAACAAAGTTGTGCACCTGCTAGAGAAGAGTGTAACAAACATGATATGACTGCTGCTCCCTCCCTGTATTTGATTGGCCAAACATAATGATTACTCGAGGTAGTTTGCTATTAGTAGTTCCCATCTATTTGCAGTAGTCCTGGGTTCAGTTTTATGTGTGGGGTTGCAAAAAAAAGTAAATAACTAAACTTGGATGTGAGGAATATTTTTGCAGGGTCACATACTCAAGCACTGGTGAGCATGCTCTTTTATTAATCCAGTAAAACCCACCCATTAGGGCTTTACCCTACACAATAATAATCACCAGGTTGCGGGGGCATTGTGATTGGTGGGAGTTGATGGTAAAACTAATACTAATATTTCACTATCTATATATGAACATGTGAATTCTTTGCAATAAAAAGTACCTATAGAGGTGAAGAAGCTAAAGGGGGGGGCAAAAAACAATGGCAACAACAGCTGGGCAAAATGAAATGAGTGAGTGAGTGAGTTGAGTGAGTGGGGTGAATGAATGAGTGAACGTGCCAACTACATTCACTTTGTGCATTAAGTTAGGGGTGGTGAAAAAATTGAGTATGACAATATATGTGAGCAAACAGCTCTGATGGTACCACTTTGTCCACTACCTCTGACCCTCTTCATTTTTCTGTGCTCCACCAGAAGGCATTTAGCATTTACCTACACTTGTAGAATACATAATAAGGGAGGGTAAACTATAAATGATGCATTTTGCACAATATGAACAATTCATTCAATAGATAATGGGACTCCCAATGGCCATAATTTTCCCAACTGGAAAGTTATGACACTATGACCAGTGTTTCTATTTTGTGGGGGAGAGGGGGAAAAAAAAAAAAAAAACAAACCCAAAAATTTGAATTTTGAATTTTTTTCTAGTGTAAAGTCAACTTTTTTTTTTTCTAATTTTCTGTAAAAACTTGTCAAAAGAAATTTTATGAAAATTTTGGGGGAAATAAAAAACCACCACTGGTTATGACCATAGATTAAAAAATTAAAAAATTAAAAAATTAAATTTAAAATTTAAAAAAAACAAACGTCTGATTCTCTGACTCATAGTTTTGTGTGGAAAGCATATAAATTGGAATGATGGAGAAGAGAGTAAATTGATTTAGGGGTATTGGGTGCACTCGGACCCAACTACACTGTGACCCCACCCATTGCATTGTTCATCCTTGATATTCATTCAGTCAAATCATTCACAATAATTTGTCTTTGTTGGATTGATGGGTGGGTAAGTAAGTAAGTACAAGAAGATTGCTCAAGTGATGATGTGACTCGATCCAATATTCAAATTGAAAGTCCAAGTTGTTGCATTGTGAAATGCTCAATGAAATTGCCAATGGGTAGGTAGATATGTAGGTACTAGTTGCATGCAAATTCATAAGCAGAGATCAAGCACCTCTCCACATTGTATGTTATAAGCTAAAAAGGTCCAAGAAAATCAATGCTAAAAAGGTTCAACAAAATCAATCTCTGAGCTTGAGTACCTCTGTTCTCCAATTCTGCACTTTTGTCACTATCTATCTGTGCAATGTAAAATGTGTTGGTAATGATTTTCTGTTGAGATCTTGTGATGTTTTGTTTCCTAATGATGTTGCTGTTGTGCACATGAACGCAAATCTCTCCTTGTTTTGAGAAGAGTACCCCATTTAGGCTTGGCTATTTGGGTGTTGGGATCATACATGGCCCGCAGACTTGGGTTCTCCAGGTTGCTCTTCTCTCCAGATTTATTATTAGGGTTTTTTGGGTTTAGCCACGAGCTCCGCCAGATTCTAAGCGGGGCTGGGTCATGGGTGGGTTTTGTTTAGGCAGACTCATATTGATTACTTGGAACGCGAACATCCAAATTCGGAATGCGGCGGAAGTTTGCAGGAATATATATACACATTGGCGAGCTCAAGTCTCAATTCAGAAGCGCCCACCAGTCTCCAGTATATTTGAATTGACGGATTTTCGTGGATTTGTTGTTGTTTTGAATTTGCGGTGATTACGCCGGGGCCGACGCGGAATCCATGGTGTGCGTTTGGAATTTGGTAAAGACCCGTTGCGCAGAACGAGGATCTTGAGACACTCAGCAGACACAAAACCCATCACTACCAATTCTGGTACGTACCTACCACCGGATTGTTGCGCTCTGTTGTCAACCTGCCATTCAAATTCAGTAGTTTGACTCGGACTTACCCTTTGAACCCAAAAAAAATGACAGAAATTTTTGGTACCAATTTTCTAGACAGCAAGTCTCAGAATTTTGTCAAGGAATCTTGTTTTTCAAGTGCCTCAATCAACCGTTTTTTTTCAGTGCGAATTTCTCCATAGGCCCCCCTGGAGAAGGAACCTGTGAATTGTATACAGTAGATTTTTTTTATTGGTTCATTCATCATGGGATGTAGGTCACAGGAATAGCCACAGCATCGATCTCCATGCACCACCTGAACCATAGATGGTTTGAGATGGAGGAGCCAAATGTTCCAAAGCATTTTGCAAGGGTTTGCAGGAAACTGATGCAACTTCTCTTCCATTCACATTGACACCACCTTGTTCCCAAGAGATATTGTTGTCTTAACTAAGAAAATGTGGGCTGTGTCCACCACCTTGCAATGTTGATTTTGTACTGTTCACCAACCCCATCATGGTGTGCTACAAATTGTAACATACATTTGATTTCTTCAAGATCTTATCAGGTGGCGTCTTAGGGTGAGCACAATCTCTAGAGCTTTAAGCTTGAACTTCAAAGCTTGGCAATGCTTGCTACATGATGGATCATGGATTTGTTTCCAACATGAGGTGCACATTATTAAGTAGCATTGGCAGAGAAAGTAAGTTTCCACATTTGTGGATTTTGCAATCGTAATGTTCAAAGTTTGTTGTCTTCTCATTTGTGTTTCAATATTCATGTTCATTTGCAAGTTTTGGGGTCAATTGTTGTGCTTATTTTGTTGAATCTTGTTAATCTTCATTTTTCCAAAGTCTAGAGTCAACACCTTTGCAAGTTCATAAACCTTTCCATAATCAAGTGTTGTTAAGTTTTTGTAGTCGAGATTCACACATTCACAAAGTTTTTGCAATCTTGGATTTTGCAAAAGTTTTGCAATTAATGAGTTGGTACCTTCACAAACCATTTTCATAGTTTTAAATTTGATCAAAATCAAGATTTTGTTGGGAGTCGAGGGAATTGGGATCTCCAATCAAGTTGTCAAGATCAAGTGCAGGAATTGAATTGGAATTTAGGAATTTGGATCAAGTTGGAATTTGGGATTCAAGATCAAATTCATGAGGAATCATGTAGAAGGTGCATTTGCTCTAGAAGGTTAAAAAGTTCTTAACTTTGCTTCAAATTTTGATGAACTTCATTTTTTGAAAGGTAAAAATTTTTGGTCAAATTTTACTTTCTATGATTTTTGGACAAATTCAACTTCATGACCTCCAAGTGTGTAATGTTTGTGTAATTTTTTTGTTTGTCACTTTTTCATTTTCAAGTTTTTAGTCTTGTGCTTATCATTTCAAGTGTGTTTTTTGGTCTTGTTCTTGTTTTCTATAAGTTGGGGTCTTCATGGTTATTGAAAACCCAAAAAATTACAAATACAAGTTTCTTTTTGGTTCCAGAATACCTAAACAACTTGTGATGTTGCTTCTTCTAATTCTATTATACCTTTGCATGTTCTCGATGTTATGGACTATGATGTTTCTTCTAGTTTTGTTATACCTTTGCATGTTCCTACTATTGTGGATTTTGAATGTGTTATTTTGGATCCCTTGGACTAAACCTTGAGTTAACAAAGAAAAGAAAAAAGGTTTATGAATTGAATAAATATTTTCAAAATATTGAGGTAGTGAAAGTGTTTTGGATGGAATATTTTCCACATTTTGCTATCAAAGTTGTCCAAATCCAATGTAAGGTTTGCACCCAAATTGAAGGCAAAGATGAATTATTAGTCCCTAAGTTGGATTTTTTATGGAAGCATGCATGTCATCCCAAGGTTTTGGTAACTATGCTAAAGGTATAAAAGAGCAAGCACTATTTCTTGTAAACCAACATTCATGTTACTAATGAGAAGTATTTTGCTAAGGGTTCTAAAATAGTGTTGCAACATGTTGCTCATGATGTAATTATCGAGAAGAAAAAAGGATTGTCCAATTAGCTTTGATTTATCACTTACACAATCATGGTTGTCCCATATTCATTACATTGAAATGGTTGTTTGTGCACCTAAATCTATCTCATAATTTGAAGAAATTATAGTCTAATGGGGTTTATTGCAAGATTGCAAATACAATGTGTGAACAAAAGTTTTTTTTAATTCAAAAATGTAGTGGTAAAGAGAAGGTAAATATCTCTTTGAATGGCAATGAAATTATTATTATTGATAACCAATCATAAATTTCAATATATACACATATGTGAACCAACATGGAAAAAAATGCCTATCATCTTCACATTACAATGTGTTGTTAAAGGGAAGAATATTGACAATTTGACCTTATTATGATTATTCAATCCTAGGTGTTGAAAGGTAAAATAAACCAAAAATAAATAAATATTGAGACAATTTTGACATAATCACACATGATAGTAAATTTAAACCTTTGTAAATAGAAATATGAAACCATTAGCTCCTCCATTGAGTTTATGGTAAGTTGTATACAAAATTTGAAAAAATTAATATCATGAACATAGGACTAACTATATACGTATGTGTTTCAAATCAATTGATCAATATTATGTTCAAAAATGATTTTACATTCAAAGTTTGATATATTATGATTGTAACATGGGAGTGGATAAGTATCTTCTAAGCCTCCATTGAGTTGAAAGTAATAAATAAATAAACAAATCATCTACTTGCAACCCACATTGTAGAATTGAAAAACTTGTTACAAGTATATGCATTTTAAAAAATTCTACTTAAATATTTTCAAGATGGGGTTTTTCAACATTTAAATAATAAAGTGAAATATTAGCATCATATTAATCATTGAATAAAATAATAAATCAAAAAATAAAATTGTGGTTATTTGTAAAAAACAATTTGACATTGAATAATGAGTCATCTCTTTATTTTGCTTTCACCCTCCTTAATGTAACAACCTAGAGGTTTAAAACAAAAATATCTTTGAGTGGTATGGTTAATGAACCAAAGTTGACCAATTACTATTCATGGGTCCTTTTCTTAATTTTTTCCCTAACTTTTTCTTTTCTCATGTTTATTCATTGCATGCACACGTATATGGCAATAAGTTTTTATTGAAATCAAAAAAGGTGAAAATCATTCGAAATTGTATTCTTAATAGTCATGGCCCTTTTAGGAATCACATTCCTAAACTTTGAAATTTCATAACCAAATTATATTTACTCAATTAATTACATTAAAAATAATCAAATAAAATATTATCAAAGGTATCTTAGAAAATTATTTCCTAGAAAAATCAAAACATGTTTGAAACATGTGTTCCTAACCAAAAACTTCAAAATAAGGAAACCTTATCACACTCTTGAAACTTTTTCAAAATGCCATGGTTAGGAACATCAAAATAAAAAATATTCTTGATATCATAAAAGTTTCAAAGTCAATACAACTTAGTAAATGTATTTACTAAAAGCCTCTAATGAAAATTTTTATTTAAATTTTTTATATTTATCTAAAGTTCAATGGGTCTAGTAGATGAAGGCCTGACATTCCTAGTGGTATCACCCAAGGATAGTTATTCCCCTTTAACCAACCAAGAGACAACATGGAGGCTTATTTGCTTTGGTGCAAATAAAACCTTTATTTTCCAAAGTTGCCAGATTATAGTAACATCACAATTCAAGGATAACCATAAATTGCTTTCACACTATTACATAAACATGTCTTTAATGCCCTTAATATTATAACTACAATAATATATGTGACTAAGCTTCTTGTCCAAATTAAATGAAAGGGGTAAATTTTGTTTGTTTTGTTCCCTCTCCAAAGTAGGTATGTTCAACATGACTAAGTTGTTTTTTTAATCTAGTCATATTGAACATTATCATCTAGACATGGTAATTGTGATGCTTACATGGTGTAGGTGCATATAATATCATGATTAATATAAGTCATTATACATGTAATGTGTTTTATGATATGTCACATTTATTATATTTAAATTATTGTAATGTTAAAAGGTTAATGAGTTGTATGTAGGTAGGTAGGTAGACTACTTATAAGTGGGTAGGAGGTAGGTATTGGGTTGGAAAGTAATGATATCAGAATCTTGACCATTTACTCTTTATAGTTTATCTATTTACTTACCTCCCTACTTACTTACATAAACTTTGTGTAAAAAGATGTGAAATAAACATGTTCATAATAATAATTTGATAATAGTTGACATTTTTATGAAGGTGTGGTGCATTGGTAAAGGACTTGATTTGTCCTTGTGAAAATGAGGGGTTCAACTCCTCATTTTTGCACCCTATAAATACATGCCTCAAGGTCTAGGTTAGGGTACTGTTAAAGATACATATTAGTTAATGAAGGAGATTGTAGGCAAATATAATTAATTAATAGTTAGTCATTAAATTTGAATTTACATTTTGAAGGGAGATTTTGAATTTCTTTTCTTTTCTTTTTTGGGACATTTTTTTAAATGTAATTTTGAAAAGTTTTTGCACCTTTTTGTTTTAAGAATGAAATGTACTAATGTTTGTGAATAATTTTTTTTTATATTCTAGAAATACATGTAGATTTAAAGTTGCAACAAATATTAATACCTACCAGAACAATATATGTTGAAACTAATTATAAAGGTATAATCAAATTACATCCAAATTTGTAACAATTAAAAATGTTTATGATTTTATCCAAAGAACTTGATCAACAAATAGGAATTTAATATTCATCATTTAATAACCATCTTCGAGATGTTGATATGGGAGATTCAGTATTGGATTTTATAAAAAAATTTATTTTTATTTTTCTATGTTGTTTTTGAAATGTTATTGTATGATTTTTGGTTGTTGTAAATGTTTAGTGTAAACATGAATGCATTGTTGATTTAAATCTATAAATTAAAATGTTAAATGAAGTTAAGATGCAAATCTAATAACAAACATTTTAAGGATATAGATCCATGAACATTGAATCAAATTGGTTTGAGAATTTAATTTCAATATGTAAAGCATGGTAAAGTATGTCAGTTGAAGACACTTGTTGTTTATTTGGAAAGTATCAACAAGTATACTTTAATGTATTGAATCCATGAATATTATTTAAGTCAATGATCAACAATTATGAGTTTTTTTATTTCATTGCATAATATTGAAGATTTTTTTAAACATATGCATTTAAATACATTTTTTGAAATGCAAGTACAAAAAATACATGTCACAGTTCTACAAAATTGAGTTACAAGTACATGAAAATACGACATTAAAATTATTATACTTTCAAGTTGACAAAAACCTATGTGTGTGGATATGGTTTTAACTTTTCATTATCTAGTCATAATCTATCAAAGTTTTAATGTAAAAGTATTTTGAAAATTTTGAAAAACCAACCAATTTAGAACATATTTTTCATCCATTTTTCTTATATAAAAATTCCTCAAACTTTATGTACAACTTATAATAAATTCAATGAAGTGCTTTACAATTTCAAAATGCAACTTAAATAGATTTTTAATATTTTTTTAATGTTAGTTGAAAAGAAACAATTTGTGAAGTTAAATTTTTTTAGGACTACTTTTTTGGCATACTTTATCATGCTTGGACCAAAGGCAATTAGATGAGGTAGGCGACAAAGATGAACAAATTATGGAAATGTAAGAGGATGTTCAAAGCAAAGAGGTTGCAAGCACCTTTAATAATGTTCATTGCATGAATCCTTTGATCCCAAGAAAAAATAAACAACCTACAAGATACAAGTGCCTTCTATGATAAGAAAAGAGTAGCAAAATGGGCAATTGATAGGTGTTTAATTATTGCATCAATGCCAATAAAATCCTTCAAAAATTGAAACATTCAAGGTGGTGGATGTGCATCTGAAAAGTGAACATGTTCCAAAAACTTCACTTCTACAATTTGAATCACCACAACATGAAAACATAGACAAGTGGTTATGAATTCACTCAAACCAAACCCCACACCAAGCAAATGTTGTACATTTTGGTTGGGAAGTGATTACAAAAAAGGACACAAATAATATACAAAAAGAATCCATAATTTATGTTCATATGTTTGAAACTATGGACTATTTTTAGAAAATGTAACATGTTTATAATGGTGCACTTCATTAATCATTATTATCATGTCGTACATGACCTCATACATCATGGCCGGTTATAGGCATGCACATCATGCCTTTTAGGGTTAATGTATGTTCTTAGGTGAATGTACGGTATTAGGTGCTTAAGGTTTCAGCTTGTTGGCGGCTATATAAAAGGCCAAGCACTTCCCTTCTCTTTTTAGTTTTTCTAGAATTCCTTTGTCATGAGAGTTTCTTCTATAGTCAAAGTGCATTTCTAGATGGTCACGGCAACTATTACACGGCCACCGTCTACATACACTACATGTTCTTTCTTTCTTTGCAATTCAATTTTTAAAAAACTCTACTCTCTATTCCTTACTGTTGAAAACGGAAATTTTTTTTTGCCTTTGAGTTCTCGTGTTGCTTGTGCTGTTACACCTTTGCTAACCAATAGTGCTAGGATTGGAAGAGTTGGGAAGAACGAAACCAAATGGTGAGTGATGTATCTTGGAGCAAGTTTCAAAGCTCTCTCTCTTTTTTTCTTTCTCACTCTTTTTTTTTCTCTCTTGCATGTAGAGACACACAAGGAGGCGGTTGAAGACTCTTAAAGCTACCAAATTTAAAAAAACAAAAGATTTTGTTTCGCCACCCACCATTGTTGCAACTAACAAGCTGTGGTAGTGCAAGAGTCACCTTTTGCCATTGTTGTAGTGGCACGTGCTTCGTCGTTTGCCATCGTTGCAACGCAATGAGCATCATCGCTTGCCATCATTGCAACGATGCGAGTGTCGCCGCCCACCATCATTGTAGTGGCGCTCAACCTCTATCCATCCGATGTCTATCGAACTTTTGTCCAACTATCGTCGACTTTCATCCCACGTCCATCGGACTTTCATTCTGCCGTTCTAACGTCATGTCATCCTACTGTCCTACTATTCTGACGTTCGTTTGATTTCCGTCTGACCTTTGTCTAGCCTTCGATTGACGTCTGATTAACCTCCGTCTGACCTTCGTCTAACGTCCGTCCATTAACGTTCATTCCCATCAACACATTGTATTCTTCAAACCGTACATTGTGTTACAATTTTGTAGTTAGTGTTATGTATTATTACAAAAATTTGGGGCATGGGACATCATGTCCTCGGATGATGAAAGCACTACCGCTTAACGAAAGCCTAGATACTAGCTATGAAGTAACACATAATCCTTTGAGTTGATTTCTTTAAGCTCACGATCTTCAAAACGGTACAATTAAGCGTTTATAACACCATTGTCATCTAATACAACTCCTACCAAGAATTCAAGTTCAGGTTACACTACATCAACAGTACATTAAAGTCCATTTGGAGGGGTTAATTCGTGGGGTACGCCTGCTAGTGCACCTACTTTCACACCATCATCGTATATTCCGCTACAAATCGTTACCACTACACCCATATACACCATGCAGGTGAGCAATCCCTCTGGGAGAATTGAGAAGTTCAACAGAAGGCCAGGTACCATTTTTTTGAAAGAATTCAAAGCAACTTTCTCAATTGTGGTTTGTGAATTGGAACTCAAGTATTGCGTTAATTACACTGAGGTGTTCGCATTCAAACAATTGGCCCGTTATCTACACTATGAAGCATTGGATGTTTTCGAGCAACATTTTCCAAGGATTTTGGGCGTCATTTAGATCCCCAATCCACCTTATGCCACACCCATCAACACTACTTCTCAAACTGCACTACAAGTTGCCATTACACATCCTGGGACTATGCCTAATAATCCAGATCCAATACCTACTTTAGTAAAAAAATTTCCTCAACAACTCATTACTGTTATTGCAAACATTCCTCGCACCATCGATGCACCAACTTTTTGCTGATCCAGTAAGGGAATTCTTTCGAGTTCTTGAGTTGGAATTTTTGGTTAAAAGTTTTTTAAAAATTCTGCAACTCACCCCCTTCTTTCAGTAAACAGATGAAACCTTCAAGATGCTCTATAAGAAGCTTTTCAAGTTTAAAGAGGATATTTAGAACATCATAAACCTCGAAGTTGCCCATCGGTATTTTTGTTCATTGGAAGGTACTCCAACACTCCATCTATAGGTTTTGTAATGTGTTTTTGTAAAATTTGGAAACTCGTACACTTTGTTGGATGTGTACAACATTTTTGAAAAGCTAGAATTGGCTCATGCACACTATGAGGCTAATACTATGAGGCCTCCATCACGTTCAAGGCCTCATCCTCCACCAACTGCGCCAACCAGATCATCACATTCTTCTTCAAGGGCTAAAGCAGTGCACTCAATGACATGCATCCTACCTTCTTGCAACTTCTGTGGCAATCCTGTCCACAAAAATAGTGAATGCAACATTCCTTCCAATGATCTCTTTTGTGATTATTATGGGAAAGAAAGACATCATGAAGTTATTTGTTTTGCCAAGTTCCTGAAACGAAAACAACACCTATTACCACCACAAAATGTGCTAGCGTCTTCCGTTGCCCCTTAACCAAAAGCCAAGACACTTCAGCCTTCCACTTGGGCTTTCCCCACCAAGAGTAATTCTAATAATAATGTTAAGAAGAAAAAACATAATGTTGATAAGAGGGAGGTGCTTCAAGCCCATGCCACTCTAGTTCAAACTCTGCAAAATGAATTCGAATCATTGAGGGCCCAACTTGTTAATCTAAAAGGCAAGTATTTTCAACCAACTAGTCATGCCTAACTTGTATAAGGTTCAGGATCATGAGAGGGACCTCCTAGGTCATTTTATGGCCTCCCACACGATGCCATGGTTAGGGAATATATTCTTTCCAATGCACACAATTTTAGTCTCACACCAAAATTTGGCACTTCCTTTTACCTTTCCTACTTTGCGGCACAAGAGGCTAGTGTGGCACCCAGAAGTTTTGCCACTAGGTAGGTAGTTTAAACTGATGGACTCGCATCTGGTTCAAGTCCTATTATTAAGGCTAGAGGAGCTCAAGGAATCATGCCACAATCTTTTTGTCCTCTTAACATGGAAGAAGAACACATCTTGTTGCGAATGGGGAGGAAACTATTGCACCACAAGCTACTAGGGCATCAAATTCTTGTGTCCCAAGAGTACATGTACATCAAGAAAACACAATTTTCCACTCATCATTTTATGGAATGCCAATTTCAAATGCGTGAAATGGCGCAAAAGCTTGTAAATACACCATTGTTTAATTTTCAACATTTGAAGCAAAGCACCAAGGACATAATTGCGATACTAAAGGATACCTTCAACACTACATCAAGTTTTTTACCAATCCTTGATTCACATGTTACCACTACTAAAAATTTTGGGTTTTGCAATTGTCATTTACAACTAAAATTCAATTGCATGCGACACATGCAACTGCAAATTTGTGTAGTTACATAAAACAAGTTACACATGACATTGAGTCGCATGCGACATTACATATGCAACATGTATATATGGTGTTAATATACATGTTCATACATACATACAAACAAATCCAAATGTAGTTACACCTTATGTGTAACTTTCTTTGTAACTACAATGCATCTAATCAAAATATGACACATGTTTAAAAATTAAACAACTAGCTTGTGGACATGTGTCACTATTTAAATTTTTTGTGTTTTCAAAATTAAAAACTCATTGCATTAATTTCAATCATTAAAGTTTCTGTCATTATGATGATGACACGTGGCACACCATGGAACGTTCATTGACCATTTGACACGTATTCTTTTTAACACCAATTATATGGTGACACGTGGTAATAAAAGCCCACCTATTTTTAAAATATTAATCAATGAAATCTAAATCGTTCAATTTATGGTTAATAAGATGTTGACATGTGGTGCGTAGGTAGGTAGGTAATAATTAAACCCTATTAAGTAGGTTTACTTAGGTATGCAAGTAGGTTGAAAAGTAGCTAGGCCTAGGTTATATAAGTAGGTTTAAAATAATCCGATTTTATTTTTAAGTTTAACCATTTCATAAAGGTCAAATTTTTTTCATTCACTCATCCCCAATGGCACTTAATATTTGGCTACTACATAGCTATTGCTCCTAATTATATACTAAGCCAAATAGAATTTGAAGCCAAAGGATATGGGTTAAAACATTCCATTGCAAACCTCATGAACCAACCTAGTTGCACATTAGATATAACTACTATATTATATTATACCAGCCAAGGGAGGACTCTGTTGCTTTTGGTGTGCAAAAAAAACTTGAAGCCCTCCTTTTGGCGCATCTAACACACTAAGAATTGTTGAAAACATATCAGAAATGAGAAAGTTATGGCCCCCCAAAGTAAAGGGGGTCAAAAACTCCAAAAAAAAATTATTCAACATTACAAAGGCCAATTCTTAAACACCCAAAAAGTTCATTTTATGTTGTTTTGTTATTATTAAAGTTCCAATATGATTTGTAGGGCCTCAGGTGGCGCTCCTATAACACTTTAAATCATTTAAAATGAATAAAAAAAAAAAAAGTTATGAGGTTTGAAAGTAGGAGGGGTCCCAAAAAAAAAAAAAAAACGTTTTGTAACTTG
>Ga0116231_10004016_pt1 | contig 30061 bp, 24 predicted proteins | sample S1TSphgellanicum_2_FD_89695 | JGI IMG/M metagenome (GOLD analysis project Ga0116231, IMG submission 89695) | Host-associated microbial communities from peat moss isolated from Minnesota, USA - S1T2_Fd - Sphagnum magellanicum MG | ecosystem: Host-associated > Plants > Peat moss > Unclassified... | reverse complement strand
CAGGAATATTGTTCGAGATATTGTGCCACATTATGGAAAGCTGGAAGAGATCTTGGTGGTGTCTTATGATGCACATTCAAAGTTTGAAGAGTATGTGTTTAAGTGCAAGTGGTTTAAAGTGAATCTTGCTGGTGCAAATTGCACTGTAGTTCAGGATGAGTGCGGACACGCACGATTAAAGACATCTGCCACCAGTTATCAGCCATTTCATTGGCAAACTTCAGAACCATTTACTTTTCCCAATCATGTAGAACAATGTTTTTATCTTCCTTATCCCCCAAACCTAGAGGAGTGGTCACTTGTTGTCACATATGTGCCACGGTCCCGTTCTATTCTAGATGAGAAACCAGAGGTTGTGCTTACAACCTCTGAGGTGGATGATGACCATGTATAATGTACTACTCATTATTTTTATGCAAATTGCCATTGAGGCTTGTGGTTCTATATTACTCCATAATGTTCATTGTGTCAAAGTCTTTAGCGAATTTCAACCTTTATAGTTCCGGGAGTAGGCCCTTTAGGAACTTTGTACTACTCTCCTTTGCACTATTGCATGTACTACCTCAATGTCATTGAGATTTTATGCGACTTAAAAAAGGCCGTGATAAATCAAATGACATTGCGAAACCTTTTGCGAAACTTCCTTCTCTAGGATCCCTTTTACTACTTTGCGAACTAACGCACACCGCAACTTGCGATACGTCCAACACCGGAAACTTTTGTAAAAATTTGTGATGAGGTTTGCGATACATATTCAAATGCAAAATGCGATGCGCCGATTAACGCAAGATTGTGATTTCTTGTGAGTCTCAAAGTGTTTTGCGATAGTTTGTGTATTTAAAAATTTGCGATGTTGTGAGTATGATTAAGAGGTGCAAACTGTGGAATATCGCTAGCGTGCACGGAGACTGAGAGGGTCGCAAAGTTTTGGTTGTGGTATATGTTGCAAAAGTGCTGCGATGATTTAAGGTACATTATATATTAGTGATGGTTGGTGAACCACAAGGTGCTATGCGTGTCACATCGCAAATATGGCAGGTTGTTTTTGCTTCGCAAACCCTTCCGGTTTTTTGTTTTTCCCTTCGTAAAAAGGCACAATATGTAGTAATGAACCATACATGGATGAAACTCACATATGGATGAAATTAAATCATATCATCAAAATTGAAAATGTGGATGAAATGTATAACATGGGTCAAAACCACCATCGATTAAACTAACAACATGTGTCAAATTCCTCAATGAAACTTGATAAGATGGAAAAATCAATGACATGCATGATATTAAATATATGGATGAATCATGAAATTTAGTTCAAATTGATAATATGGATTAAATTAGACTATTGAATTGAACACACCACTTGGACAACATCATACCATTATAAATGAAAATGATAAAATTGATATGGATGAAAATTTGCACATGGAATGGTATGGCCCACATGGATGAAAATAAAATGACAAAAATGAAATTCGTGATTCAAATGAAATGAATTGCATTGATGAAGTGATTTGGAGGAACTTGACAACATGAATCAAATTGACCACATGGATGAAATTGGATAATATATGGTTAAACTTCATCATATGGAGGTGATGACATTGGTACTATTAATGACATGGATGATTTGGCAATATGGATGAAATTGACAACTCAAATGACATAAATCACAAAAATCATTATTGTGCGATTGATAATGTTGACAATGACACATACTCAATTTGATTGCATCCAGTTGCATTCGTCGATTTTTTCAGTTACATCCATGTTAAAATAAATTTCATGTGTGCGATATATTTTTTAATCATCCATGTTTATTTCCATTCATTTTCACCAATGCCTACTTTCATCCACCCTATTGAATTCCATTTATGTATTGATTTTGATCCAGGTGTTACAATTCTTCCCTGTTATCAACTTCATCCACATTATCTAATTTTTACAACATCTATATGAATTTGTTTCATCCTTGTAGTCAATTACATATTGAGGATGATTCTCATCCATGTCAAATCTCATCAAATGGCCAAAATGCATCAATATGGTCCAATTCATCCATGAACACAATCCAATTAATCATCAAGTTTTTTTTTTCCAATGGTTAGTTTGATCCATATGACGAACTACAATGGTCAACTTCATTCATGAACATTTAAAAAAAATCCTTGCAAGGTATAATTCATCCGGCAAAATTTACCATACATTTATGCAACATTTGAGGTTCATTTGTATTGTCATATGCCATTCACATGTATGCCCAATGCATCGTTGTGGCGATCTCCATCCATTTGATACTTCATATGTATCTAGTTTTACTCCACTAGTCCATTTGCCTTCTTCTCTAGACAACTAAAGTTGTTCTCTCCCCAACAGCTCAGGAACATTTTCAATTGGGGCTAGTCACTAGTGTGAACCAACACCCAGGTTCATCCCATAATTGAGTTATAATGGGTTTCCAATGGGTGGTGCATTGGTAGGTGCTGGGTCACATTATTATGTGTCAAGTTTGGTTGCTTCATATGCTTCTTGTCTGTTCCTTACTTGAAAAGTATACCAAAAATATTTCAATATTCAAATTAGATGACCTTATCAACTTTATACTAGGAGGCATTTTACTCATGTTTTTATTTTTTATTTTTTGGGTTGAGGGTAAGTCAAAGAGCATGGCAGGCGCCTTGAAATACTTGACCTAAAAAAAATTAAAAAATTAAAAAAAATAAAAAATCTTTGTGAGACTTAAACAACCAACATCATCATCACTTCCTTTGTCTTTGGAATTAAGTTTTGTGCAAGATATAAAAGAATTGACTTGAAACTCTATCCGGTTCTCACCTCTTTCCTGATACCCACCAAGCACTTGTGTGAACCTATAGCATTGGTAACGGGTCTGAGGCAAGTATGCACCTCGTATTATCTCAAGTCCCATACCAGACTGGCACTGGTATATATGGTGCTGTTATAGTGCCTCAGGTCATACCCGACTGGTATGTTCTTCAATATCATTATTGAAGTACCTTTACCAATTCCAACAGAAATTAAATTATTTTCAATAAATGTCTTTTTTCTTTTTTTTTCCAAATTAGGTTACCCAAAATGTGAAAAATTCTTCACTCCTAACTCTTTGCTGAAATTTTTCCCCCCTAAATAGTAGGAAAAAGTTTCCAGACATTTTCTATTTGAAATGCTGAAATGAAAAAAATAAAAAAATGACAAAAATTTGCCAAGAAGATGCCTGAATGATAACTTAGGTACTATAGGGAATACTCATACCAATACAATATACTCAGGTTGCACCCTATATATATACCACCAGTACAGAACTGAACTGGTTAGGACTCTACATCACAAAAAGATAAGAGAGACTGATTTTCCTACACTGAAAAGTTTACAGAACCTAAACTGTGAGGAGAGAGAGGAAGGCTCCTCCATCCATTCATTCATCCATTCATTCATCCATTCATTCATTCATCCATTCATCCATTCATTCATCATTCCTCTTGTTCTGTCATCATGGCAGGCTCCAGAATTTCAAAGAAGGGGCTGGGAAAAAAGGGGAAAAAACACACACACACATGTACATAGTATACCTATAGTGTATATACCTCCTACCTACTTACTTACCTAAAAGCTGCAAGAAGCTACCCACTACCCATGCTTGAAAGCACACCTGCAGTGATGGGGGAAAAGACAGAGTAGGTACGTAAGTCTTAAAAAGGGAGGGTTTATCATTTAATGAAAGAGCTCAACATAGTCAGCTAATGGCTTTTATGGGCACCACATTGGAACCCATAAAAATATGTATGCTTCAGACATTAAGTAAGTAGCCCATTTCCCAAGGTACATCCCCCCATTGCTTTTTAATATAGTATCTTAAGGCGGTTTACTAACCACCCAACTGGCTTGGCTTTATCAATCACACAGTAAAAATTAACTAGTAGGGTTTAGGGTTTAGGGTTGGGTTATAACTACTTAGTAGGCTAGAATGGGTTGGAGTTATTACCCAAAGGGTTTATGAAGGTAAGAAGTGTGGAAAATCCTCACCTACTCTTCGGGGCTAAAGGTTCTGGAAAGTGTATTTGTAATGGGCTAGTGTGAACCAGCATGGTCCCACCAGTGATTATTGTTATTATTATTATTATTATTATTATTTTATTTTCAATTTTCTGATGCTGTGTCATTGGCTCTGGCATCCCAAGAGAGGATTTAGCATTAAATTGGCCACAGGTTTCTAGAACCTGTCTAAATAGTGAAAAACAAAAACTAGTTAAAATATGCTACCAAAGTTAAAATGAGAGTCCAATTGTGGCTAAATTTTTCTGGGGAGAAATATTGCTTATTTTTTCAGAAGAAAATAATTTTATGGTAAATAAATAAATAAATAAATAAAAATTGGCATTTTGCCAAATCTCACCAAAAAACACTGGCACCCAGCATGCACCATAGATTACATGTGGATAAGAAACACTTTTTTTCATTCTATTAGGGCCATTGAAATGGTTTTAGCTTTGTGTTAACCATCACATGTATGTGCGACCAAGTAATCACACAAGTGCATTACCTACTTACCACCTAGATTGTAAGCACTTACATTTCCGAGTATCTACCTAGTTACCTATGGTACTTACCCATTTACATAGGTTGGTTAACTAAGTAATGCAAGTTGTTAACTAAGTAATGCAAGGTGGAAGTAGGAGAGTTTACAAGATAGCTTAACAGGGCGAAACCCTTGGGGAACTCAGATTGTAGTTCACCAATCAACTCACTCGTTGTTGTAGTTCAACAAACAAGTGAATTACAACAACAGGTTTCCAATGGTTGGTGCACTGGTAGGTGTTGGGTCACATAGTCCTTACGGAGGAAATATTGTCGTGTACTACTATATAGGCAGTTTCACCAAGGAACTATGAGGTAGTCATGGGTTCAAAACCAGGCTGGGGCTTTACAGTCCTGCTACTTTCCATGCAAGAATTTATTATTATTTTTTATTTTTTTCTAAAATTAAAAAAAATTTAAAGTTAATTTTTTTTTTTTTTTTTGTGGGTAGTGGTCAAGCAAAGAGTTCCCAAGTTCCTGACATGTTCCCCAAAAGAGTTACGAATAGCACCTCACTTTTATCCCATATGCTTTGGCAAATGTTGTCCTCCTTTCACATACAGCCCATAGGTGGGGCCAAAGGCAAGGAACTCTAGACTTCAAAATAGAACCTTCTATTTGGTGAGTGTCGATAGTTTCATTTTTTTTGGGAATGATGGCCCAATCAAACTTGCTCATCACAAAATAAAAGAAACTGAACTTGGGTGGCACCTCATCTAATTAATGCAAAGCACATTATGTATGTACAAGGCAGATAGAACCCTCTGGAAACTGAAGTACCATCATCCATGCAGAATTTTTTATTTTGTTTTGCTGAGGTAGAATTCCCTTTTGGCCTCCTTTAACATTGGGAAACCTTTGGGAGGGTCTCTAATGGACCTGAAGAAGACAAAGACATCAAATTCTCTAGTGGTGGTGTTGGTGAATCATCCTTTCTAGAATTCATCAATGCCATAAAAATCAAACTCAACCATCAAATCACAAATGTGCATGACCTACCCTCGTGTCTAGTGGTGGTGTGCAAGGAGGCAATATCAACCTCAAACCGTTAATTATTGTATTCGTACATAGTTTCTGAATATGCAGTTGAATTGATTGATGGTGGGCATGGCAAGGCTTTGAATTATTAGTTCCTTGTCTTCCATTACAACTGGGAAACAAATGTCAATGTTGATGGGCTTGCTCCATTGGACATATCGCAGAGGGATCATCAAGCTGCACAAATATTATAACATCGCCCAGCTGTTGATACATGGCTTTGGAGCATTCTGACAATTTCTGTAGAAGGAAGAGGAATTATGACCTTGCTCTCCATAAGGGCATTAGAGTTATCCCTAAAGTAACCTGTCTTTGGGCCTCCTTTCACCCCCTATCCACTCTTTCAGTGGTATCCGCAAACCTCAGACGTTTTAATAAATCTCAGTATGAAATGCTAATACTCAGAGTTCAATGCACAAGGTTCGAGACTAATTATAATAGTTGTATAGTTAGGAGCAGTGAAAATATATGTAGCAGCAGTGGAGGCGCTCAGGAACAAAGAAGAGACAGGATGAAACTCAGTTTACCACCAAAATTGATGGTTTTCTGAGTTTCATCCCCCGTTGAATGCTAATGAATTTTTAAAAAAATCTCACCTTGTGTATGACCAAATTGAGGGTTCTGGTGCTGTGCTTTTGTAACTCTATTGTATGCAGTAGTAGAAATCACTCCAAGGTTTCTTTAGTTGTATTTGAAAGCACCTCCTGGCACTCAAGATGCTTTCCTCAATTGAAGGGACATTCCCCCACAAACAAAAACCTGTTGTACTTCTTACACTGTGGAAGGCCTGCTCTACTGGGCCTCCCCTCATTTCCAGGCTACTGCACAAGTGTGCAGCACTCAAGGCTGCAGGCCCCCTATACATAAACACCTGGTTTTGATTTGTGTAAGTGTCCATGGAGGGCATGTTACCTTCCAATTTTTTTACCTCAGCTGTTTGAAGGGCATTCCAAAAGATGCAACACTCACTGGAGCAAAGCATTTCATGCTTTGAAACGCTCTTTGAAATGATCTTTTTAGGGTGATTGCAGGGCATGGTGACTCACTTTTAGTATCATAATGCAATTTATCATTATTGTTCCACTTGGGTGGTTACAAGTTAGGATGATTCATTTTTGACAAATATGTGACTCTCTAAAAGTTCATATGATAATATTAAAATCACATTGTTTTAACCATTATTTAATAACAAAACATAACTTGATGTGTATTGACAATCATCAATATTATTATCAAACCTAATCTCATCACAATAAACGCAATAAACATGCGTATGTGTGCTTTGATTAAATAGTATCATAGCTCCCAATATTGAAATGCTTGTTTTGATAAGCATTCTTTTCAAAATACACCTAACCCATAATGTTTTTATCAATTCCATGGATATGGTAGATAATCTTGATGAAATGCAGCTAACCCTATCTATGGGTTATGCCCCTTGCAAAATGTGCATGGCCTTGGCTATGAAAAAAGTTCTCTTTGAGATGCATATAACTCATCATGTTCTCCTCAAAACCCTGGCTATGGTATAAATGCCCTTGTCAAAATGCGCATTGCCCATCCAGTTCTTTTTGAAACCTTGGTTATGGTAACCACCCCCCCCAATTGAAACACCCTTGGCCATAACAATGGGCAAATGTCCTTGGCAAAATGCACTTAGCCTATCATATTCCAATTACAACTTTAGTTATGGTAAAGCATTATTTTTGGAATGCACATGGCCCATAAAAACATTTTCAATATTTCTTCCAAAAAATAAATCAAAATAAATTATGCCTTTGAGATGATCACAAAAAAAGTTGTTTCATTCCCCAATAAGTTGCTCAATATTAGCCACAAATTGGTTTACAACCCCCATAGCTCAAGCAATATCAAAAATTATACATAACGTTTCACACATGAGATTTCCAACAACATTTTGAAATAGGATAGCATATGAATCCTCAAAATGCTACAATGTATTTTTTTTGGGTTAAACGCATCATTTAGTTTTGTTAAACACAATTCACTTGTGTCCCTAAAAAAGTAAGATCTCACATAGATCCACCATCTCAAAAAAATTCAAGAGATTTTCCTTTGTTTTTTTCAACAAAATCAAATAATTACGTATCACAATGAAATTATCAACATAAAAATTATGATCTCAAAAGAATTATGATTACAAAGCTATTGAAATGATATTTCCTTTGACAGATCTCCATTAAATAAAAAAGTTTTAACATCCATTTGATGCATCTTGTGATCTTGTATTGTTGCAATGGCAAGCATAGTTTGAATTGATTTCATTCGGGCAATAAAAGAAAAGGTTGAAAAAAATCTTAATTTGATTTTGTTGTAGATATGCAATCATTTAAATTTTTTTAAGAACACCATTAATAATTAGTGCTTCTTGCCTTGTACCATGCTTTGAATACTTTTCATTTAGATTGCAACATTTCTTGCAACAATTGTGCTCATATTAATTCCATAAACAATTCATCTTTATCTTTATTAATAAAACGACCACAATATGGAAAGAGAATGGCAAACTTCTTGGAAGTGTAAAATGCCCAATCTTCAATTAAAAAATGGATGATTAATGTTTGCTAACTAATCAAATCATGTGAATCTTGTAATTATGAGCTTGCATCGAAGTGGCTTCCTTCATTTTAAAATTGTAGAGCTTTTGCCATACTTACAAATATATTGTCAAGATTTGTTTATCAAATTTGCACAAAGGTTGTCCTAGCTAGATTTTGCACTATTTGCATATGCCATAGAAAATCAACAACATTGAAAATCATTGTTCCATGAGAAACCTTTTTGGGTTACTTCCAAACATTATATAGCCATCCCATCTCTAGACTAAATCAGGGCTCTCTGAGTTCACTTAAACATTTTGTGGGTTGCTCCTAGAAGCATTACTCAAGTAGGTGAAGGTGCCATTTTAGGTGGCTGGTTCACCCTGGGTTGAAACCATGGGGTCAAAATCTAATGTAGTTAAGAGCTTTTTGATCCTATCACTCTTGGGCCAATCTTTGGCAAACACACTAACCAATGCTTTAGTTTCATAAGTTTCTTCAGATTTTCTGGTGGTGTCTTAAGACTTTGAACACCCTATTTGAACCTGACATCCTTCTCAAGGATATGCACTGACAGAAGCAAATCCAAACATTTGAAAATTTGATGATCAACTTAGCTTTAAAATGAGTACAATCAAAACAACTCTTATGGTTTTATTGCTCCATAAGGCTCCAAAACTTGCATTTCCCAAGGAATGGTTTTAAAAGTGTTGAAATGTTTACAATGCTAGCTGTACATAGTATATATATTATCTACCCCAATCTAAGTTATTTCACCCAAAAAAATTGTTTCACTATAGAGTTTTTATCTAACATATCCTTTATCAATAACAAAGGGTTTTGGGTTTCATTTTTCAGGTCACCAAAGAGTTTGAATAATGCCTCCTCTATGTGTAAAGAAAGCCAAGGTTTGTTTACTAAAAAGGCAATAATAAGGTGCTCCCTTAGTAGTTGTAAGGTGCATCCAATGAGTACTTATCAAGGTGCCTCTATACTTGAAGAGGTGATCACCTCATGATCTTTGCATCCATCATCATCGCATGGTGTACAAATAGTTGATTCATGATCGGCCTAGTGCCATGTTAATGCCAATGAATTTAGTGGGAGGGAAGCGTTTTTGATGCTCACTAGAAAGAAGCATTGCAAGAGAGCACAACTTCCAAAATGAAAAAATGAAAGAAAAATAAAAATGTCATAATTTTGAAGGGAACACAATTGACTTGAAAATAGTTTTAATCTCAAGAAATTGACAATTTTGACGTGTACATAATTGGCATGAAAAAATTAGGGTCCCAAAAATTTTGACAATTTGGAAGGGTACATAATTGTGGCATGAAAAAGAAATTGATCGAAAAAAAATGGCAATATCCCAACAATTTTTGACAATTTTAAAGGGTATGACAAATTTGCATGAAAAGAAAATTTGATCCCAAAAAAAATTGACTATTTGGAAGGGGACATAATTGGCATGAAAAAGAAATGGATCCCAAAAAAGTGCCAATTTTGAAAGGATATAATTGGCATGAAAAGAAAATTTGATCCCAAAAAGGGGACATAATTGGCACGAGAACAAAAAATTGATCCCCAAAAAATGACAAAATTTGAAGGGAAAAACAATTGGCACAAGAAAAACAAATTTGAAGGAAACATAATTGGCCTTAAATTTTTATTTATTTTTTTTTGACCCCCCAAAAAATGACAAGTTTGAAGGCAACATAATTGGCATGAAAAGAAAAATAAAATTTAATCTCCCAAAAATTGACAAATTTGAAAGGAACATAATTGGCGTGAAAGAAAAATAATTTTGATCCTCCAAAATTGACAAATTTAAAGGGAAACATAATTGGCATGAAAATAAAAATAAAAATTGACAATTTTGAAGGGGACAGTGGCATGCAACCTCCACAAACCCTAAATTTTTGGTACCTTAACTCTCGAGCGTTGTCGTGGTTGCAAACCACAGCACAAGCGCAATGTCCTCCCTTTCTTGTTCTTCTTCGATCTTCCATGGAAGCTGCTCTTGTGAAGCACAGTAGCCATTTCTGCTTTTGGTGCCACAGCTTGTTGCAACTGTTATTCCCTTCTGCTCCTGCTGCTGCTGCCGCCGCCGCCGCCATCGGTGCTGCCGTTGTTGTTGCATCTTTTGCATCGTTTCTTACTACAATGTAAATAAATAAAATATGAATAGATTCCACACCTGGTATGCAGCTTTTTTTTCTTCCTTTCTGCCTGCCTGCTTCCAGAGGCAGCTGACTGTGTTTTTCTGTTTTTTTGCGTTTTTTTTTTTTTCTTGCTTGGTGTAACATGAAGTAGAGTACTCAATGGCTGTTACTTGAGTGTGCAAATATACCATCAGTGTTTTTGAAGTACTAGAGTAGTTTCTAGTATCATAAGATTCAGCTACAAATCATGTGTGAGGAGGGAAAAAAACAAAACAAAACAAACATTGCGGAAAATATCTTACAAGCAGCTGATATTGTAATTGAAATTACAGTGGCAACTGTTGTAAGTGGTGGTGATCATCATGCTTGCAGCAGTGTGATCATCTTCACTCCCAGCAGCTTCTCGCTGTGGGGTAAGCCTGTTTGTTGCCTCCCAGCTGCAGCTGGAATCTGCTGCATTCCATTCCGATGAGCATGCTATTGGATTCCAGTAACATGCGAATGGAACTTAACAGGCGCTCATGAGCTCAAATGAGCTGCTGCTGCAATGAAATACGTATTGTGTACACAGCCGCTGCGAGGCCGCAATCCAAAATGACAAGAACCTCACCCATGATGCTCACCATGAGCTTCTTGTTGCAGCTAGCAGCTGCTACTATGAAGAAGCTCACCCAAGAGGACCCTCATCACTAGCTTGTCGTCGCAGCTGCTCCTATGAGTAGTTTTTGCATTCAACTTTTAGCTGCTGCTACGTGCTGCATTCTCAGCTAATTTGAATGCCAGACGGTCCACGTTTGTGACAAGAAAAAGATTTGTGTTTTGTAAACTGTTTTGCAGCCCTAAGTGTTATGAGAGTATATAATGCTGATCATGGCGATTGCTTTTGATCTCTAGACTCTACTCTCACTCATGTCGGATCTGATGAAATCATTGGGGGAATGAATAAATGGCAGATCTTTACTGCCACTACTCGTCGTGACTCGTGACAAAGAAGGTGGCTGTGATATGCGCCTGTGAGACGCAGCTGCTGCTGTGAGTGACTCAGGAGTCAGCACAAGAAGGTTTGGTCGAACAACTCCGCCCGAGTAGTTACTCAATCGTGATTCAGCTTGGAAGTCTTTGTTTTGTTGCGCAGGCGCTGTGGCCGGAAGTTGGAACATCGTCTGACACAGCATGCATGTGTTCGGTCATTTCTCTTTGAAGCTCCGAGCTAGTGATCTCTGCAAGCACACTGATGATGCGCTCTAGCTAGATAGAGTCGAGAGCTGATTTGTAAGTCTTTTGATCTTCAGATGGATCATGCAGCTGCAAGCAAGGAGGAACAGCAGCAGCAGCAGCAGCCGCCGCCTCATACATTAATGTCGCTGATATCTACGAACCCAGTATTGGATTCTCAGGCCGAGAAGCTGGACCATTGGAAAGAAGCTGAGATGGAGCCGGGCGCCACGCCCACCTGCAGCTCGGTTGTTGCGGATGAACCGTCACGTTGTTGCAGGACTCCTTCGACTACTGATGATCTTGCAGCGACGATGCCAGCTCCTGCTGCTGCCGCCACTCCAGCATCATCATCATCACCATCTACGATGAAACCAGATAGTCAGGAGACAGCAGGATTAGCTGAGAACACAGCAAATCCCACCTCGACTCTTGTAGCATCGGCCGTGATGCCATCTGCATGTTTCGAAGTTGACAAGTTCAGCATAGGCTACACTCCCGTGGACATTCGAGGTCGGCCGTTGCTGGACTTGTCAAAGACTGGAGGATGGCGAGCTGCTTTCTTCATTTTTGGTGCGTGTTTTGGGTTTTGCACTGCTGCATCATGCAAGCTCTAAGGAATCTCTTTCAGATACACATTTGCAGTTTAGTTTGCTGCAGGCAATGAGACTGTACAAAGAGTATCATGGATCTTGTCAATGGAATGTGGTGCATCTCCAGTGCATAATATTCTACTACTACTAGTACTACTACTGATTTTGTTTATCAGATAACTGACTGTACTTATTGCAACTGCTTCTGGTTTGGGTTGCTCATGGTAGGCAATGAGACTGCAGAGAGGATGGCCTTCTATGGAATTCTGGTCAACCTGATATTCTACCTCTACTATGAGATGCACATCAACTTCCCCAGCACATCCACTCTTGTCACAAATGTGATAGGAACTGCCTCTCTCACCCCCTTGCTGGGTGCCTTTGTGGCTGATGCTTATTTGGGTCGCTACTACACTATTGGCATCTTCTCCATGATCTACTTGGTGGTAAGTTAAGCTGCCTGCCTTTCATTGTTGCCATGATGACGTTCAATTCATTTGTAACCCTCCTGCGCTCCAGAGTTGAAGAATTAGAGCTTGGATTTTAGGGTTCCAGTTCTTGAGAATTATGTTGGGATGTTTGTTTCTCAATGATTGTGTGTGCTGGAGTACATGAGTTGTAACTTTGACCACGTTTTTTTGTTGTAGGGTCTTATCCTTTTGACTCTCACCTCAGTATTAGCAGGCACAAGGCCTTCCAACTCTGGATGTGGAATTATTACTCTTTATTTGGGCTTTTGTGCACCAGCATCAGCACGGCAAATGGCTTTCTTGTATGTGTCGTTGTACACAATCGCATTGGGATCAGGAGGCATCCGACCTTGTGTGTCCTCGTTTGGAGCTGACCAATTTGACATTGAGGATCCAAAAGAGAAACTCCACCTTGCGAGATTCTTCAATGGGTTCTACTTCATGATAACCTTGGGGATTTTCCTTTCCCTCACCTTGGTGGTGTATGTCTCAGACTATGTGAGTTGGGGTTGGGGATTCGGGACTTTGGCTATAGCCATGGGAGTCGCAAATATCATCTTCTTCATGGGTACACCATTTTACAGACACAGACTCCCCAGTGGCAGTCCTTTGACTCGACTTGCGCAAGTGCTGGTTGCATCAACCCGGAAACGCAAAGTTCAGGTGCCCAGTGATGAGAGCCTACTTCATGAAGTTCATGATAAAGAGTCTGCCATAGTGGGTAGCCGCAAGCTGCACCATGTAAATGACCTTCGGTATGGACAGACACGCACTGGAGCTACTAATTGTTCATAAAACACAATTTTCATAGTACTGTAAATTTGGAAGCTGGCTTCTGCTGCTGAAACTAAGGAGCAGTATGTAGTGGCATATGTCATTGAGGAATGGTCCTTAACGATATCTTGTATGGTGGATGCAGATTCCTTGATAAAGCAGCAGTGGAAACTGAAGAAGATAAGATTTCTGGAACCCCAGTTACTGCATGGAGACTATGCACAGTAACCCAGGTTAGTTAGCAACAAGCTTCCATCATTTGTCCATGCACAGATTGTCAATCTCTGTTATTGCAAGTGTCAGCAAGCTCTCTTACAAGGTTTTGCTCTTTTGTCTATCAGGCTTCCTGATCAGGATTAGGGCTTTCAGCTAAAGCCAAATGTGTGAAGAAACTTTCTGGCTATGTAGCAAATTGCAAGTGTTCATTTGAAGCTTGATCAGGTTCCCTGGAATGAAAGAAAGTGAGCTGCCAAAAAATTATCACAGATCATATATTGTCACATCAAATGAAAGTTCTCATTTTATGAGCAGGTGGAAGAGATGAAGGCGCTGCTGCGGGTGATACCCATATGGGCTACTTCAATTGTGCTCAATACTGTGTTTATACAAATCTTGAACTTTGGGGCACAACAAGCAATGAACATGGATAGGAGACTCTGGGGTTTCAATGTTCCAGCTGCATCTGTGCCTGTGATATCTGCAATGTTCATCTTGTTGTTCATACCTCTCTACGACTGTTTGCTTGTGCCATTTATTGGCCAATACACTCGGAATCCTCGAGGTATCTCATATCTCCAAAGAACTGGTGTCGGGCTTTTTGCTTCCATCCTCGCTGCAGTGGCTGCTGCCCTTGTTGAGAGAAAACGACGCCAGGTACAAAGTGAATTTAACTGGACTTTTTTTATTAGCAATGTCTCTTAAGTGCTAGCCAACATCACACTGAGTCTTCCCATTGCTTCCGGAAAGGCAACAGAAACTCAGGACGCAGATTGTGTATAATGGTTTGCCCAAGTTTTTGGGAAGATTATTATATGCTTATCTATACCCACTGTTGGGAGCTGATGAACTCAGTGGGTAGTCATGGCAGCTCATCACTTCTGTTCGTGAAGAAGGTGATGGTCTGTCACTTTGTGAGTAACTCTCACGAGGTTATGACTGCACTCATTGTTGTGTTACCTTTAATTGTTGTTGTGGAGATTTCTCTGCAACTTCATCAAGCTTAACTGGACTTACATTACATACCTGTGGTGAATTTGGAGTTGTAATGGTTGTGTGCAAATTTGCTATTGGGGAAACAAAGACTGGTGTGTAGCCATACACAATCTTATTGATTTAACTGTGATGTATTGGTGTTCTCTGGGAACAGGTATCTTGGGAGACAAGAACTGCTGGAGATCCATTACTTACAGTCCCCTTCTCTGCATGGTGGCTTATAATTCCATTTTTTTTGACGGGATTTGCTGAGGTTTTTGCATCAATTGGGCAGCTGGAGTTTTTCTATGACCAAGCCCCTGATGGCATGAGGAGCATGGGAACTGCTTTTTTTGCTGCAACATCTGGTCTAGGTGCATACTTGGGAAGTTTCCTAATTACTGTGACCTCAAAAATTACAGGTAAACATGGGAAAAGCCCGTGGGTCAATGATGTAATCAGCATTGGCCACATTGACTACTACTTCTGGCTCTTGGCTGTTCTCAGTAGTATCAACTTCATTGCCTTTCTCTACTTTGTCCATTTGTACAGGTACAAAGTGGAATTTGAGAGCACAATGCGGAGCTCTTTGGTAAAAGCTTTAGTATCAAATGGTAATAAAAAATAAGTGAGAAGAAAAAAAGAGTTGCCCAATTGAGAGAGTGTGCATTTGACAGAAGATGATGCCATTAAGGATCCCCGCTATCCACTTATTTAAAATTATCACACATCTTGAAAAGATAAAAGTTTCTGCTATGCTTTGAAGAATGTTCATGCAGCAGTAGAGTCTTGTGTCAAGCTTTGGAATTTCTAGCATGAAGGTTACTGTAGCATTTTCTTCTAGGTTGGTAAAATTCCCATTTGTTGTCTAGCTAGTTAGCAAGATATGCTTCATTGCACAATGGAACAATGTGGCAGTCTTTGTAGGGTAAAAACTGATTTTATGTGAGTTTATATGATCTCGAGTTACAGGAAAACCTTGACAGATTCTCTGAGTATTTTTCAGAAAACAAAATTTCAATTGAAAACATCAACATGTTTCAGAACCATGTTTCTGTGGTTTTAGGTAAGTATATACTTGGTCAGTCTATTAGAAGAGAGTTTACTGGTGGAAATAAGTCAGTGAGAAGAAGGAATCAGAAGGAAGGGAATTATGAATTTTGAACAATGGGAAGGGAACATATGGCCAAGTTCTTTGTGTATATATATGTAAGGATCTCATCATGAATGCCTTTTGTTATTTTCAAGTGAAATGGAAATGATCTTGAAGTTGAGAAGTGTGCACATGTTTTTTGAAAATATGATGTAGAGAGAAAAAATGTAGCATTGTGAGCAAGTTGAGGGTGCAAGAATCTCCATCAACAAGTTTGCAATAAGTTTGTGCATTACCATTCCAGATGTAAATCATGATAAGCTTGTCAAGCATTGTGAACAAGTTGAGGGTGTCAGAATCTCCATCCACAAGTTTGCAGTAAATTTGTGCATTAACATTCTAGATGGTAATTGTGGCAAGCTTGTGAGATTTTGAACCACACCCCAAGACAACATCATTGTCACAAGTGTGAGTATGCTTACAACTTCGAATATCTTTGACCGAAACAACCTAGTTAAAGGTAGTTGAAATGTTGGAGTAAATAGGGTAGCAATTAGTGTTGTGGGTACCCAATTTACCAAGTAAAATTGGGGGTTTAGGTTTAGGTTATCATGACTTGGAACCAAGTTAAGACTCTTATGTTGTTGCCACGAGAATTGAACCATGGAAGTAGGTTTTAAAAAAATTGAAACTAGAATTGTGAAAAAACATTTTGTTGAACATACGGTCTTTAGGTAGGAAAGTTGAATTATTTTGAAAACTTGATAAGTAGGTTGAGCTTTATAGTGAAATCTTTAATTAGTTCTTGAACTTTGTACCTATATAGACCTTTGTTTTAATCTGTTATCATACATTGTATTGATGCAACTTCTAACATTGGCAAGTGTGTAATGTGTACATGTATTTGGAACCGGTTTGAATAGGTTTCAAAGGTTTTTGAATTTGAAATCATGTGCCAGAATTTGAACCAAAATGTTTAAAAGTGAAAAAAATTAGGTTCTATTTGGAAGTCCATTAAGTGGAGCTCAAGGTGAAGTCAATCTACACTACCAAAAAAAAAGACAATTAATGCAAATTGGTATAAGGATAAACCATGGGCTATCATAGGTCTTCACAAGACATATAACTTGGACTTGGTAGGAATTGTCTTCTCCTTCTTATAATATAATTTGTAAATGTTGTCAAGGATGATATCAAAGTGGCACAAATTTTCGAGGGTACTAAAAATTGTCAAGTTATGAGTCTCACCATTTTGCAAGTTCACTATTTTTTCATATGGACATTAATGCAAAATCTTTCAAGGGCTTATTGCAATCCTCAACATGAAATGATTTAATCTTTCAATAACTAGCCAAAATTCATTTTGGTAGTTTGACTCCAAAGTCTTTTAATGGCCATAACTCTTTTTATAAAATATTTTTTGCAATGCAACCCCAGTAAAATTTTTTACCTTTCAAGACATTCAATGGTTTAAAGAGGGCCCAATTAAAATAAGGTTTGATCCCCCAACCTTACTCCAAAGTTATGAAATACTTATTAAGATTATCAATTCCTAAAAGTGATAATGCAATTGAGAGTCTTGAAGGTTCCCCTCTTGCAACCCCACACACTTTCCTTTCACATGGAGAGTTTTTTGGATTCTTGCTTTGTTATGAACTATTCCATACCCATTATTCTTGTTTTGTCCAAGCTTTGGTAATGAGCCCAAGGTTAAGATCTTAACAAGACACTCAAAATCAATAGAGATGACTTTAAAAATATTTTGTGTTCTACTTCAATAGAATAGGGTACGATTTGTCAACAATTGCAAAAAAGGTGAACTTGAACATCCTAACATTCTCCATTGTTGGATTATTTTCATGTTCAAAGAATATAAATCTAGAGAACCAAGTTATGTTTCTTAGCTTTACCCATTGACCTAAATCTTAAGAAGAAACTTGAAACACTTCTCACGGCATTTTTTGGATCAATTATGCAATCGATTTACAGTCTAGCATCCAACCTTGATGCTCAAAATACATTCAGCCGCACATGGAAGCCCACACTAAAGTCAGAATATCAAATCTAGTGATGTTCAAATTGACAGAATATAGAGAGAAATGAAACTGCATTGTGACATTCAAAGAATATGCTCAGGTCAAACGCAGACATGTGAAACATACATTCTTAAAACTAAACCATGTAGTATCTTGTTATTTCAGTTTATATGTTTTTGGTGCAGTCAAATATACAAATTCAGTCTGCATTACTGTATGTGAAAATAGCACCTGATATCTACTGTTAAATCATCAAGACAACAAGTTGATTACAGTTCCTGCTTTTCAAAAGGACTCCAAACATGGTTGCAGATTTCCTGGGTGTGAGTGAGTAGGAGACAAGAGGGAAGTTATTTACAGTCAATAGGGGATATCCTTCAGCCACCCAGCAGCTCATTCTTTGTCAATGATCCTTTGCCAACAACGAACACCCAGTATAGATTCAAAGAACCTACTTCATATGACTACCCTGTCCATAGATTGGGTATGGTGCAGTACCAGGAACAAAGTCATTTCCATTATGTGGTCCTTGCAGATATGGATAGGCCTGCTGGGGATAACCTTGCTGGCCAAAAATGTAAGGTTGAGCACCGTATGGTACCTGTTGAGAACCATAAACTGGCTGCCCCATTGCAATCCCATCCTGTCTTTGCTGAGGAAGACCAGTTGACCAAACCTCATTCCTGATTCTTGATGCAAGAAGATAATAGTTTGCTCCCAAAACCACAGTGGCAATAGACAGCAAACCACCTACGATGAAGAGCCAAGGGCCAGCAACATAACAGTCGTTTCCATTCCACCGAGTACTATCACGATCTGGGTTGTTCAGAGTAGCCCCAGACGCAAGCAATATGAAGCTGTTAAGGAAAGCAAGCCTGTTTCCAGAAACAACCCAATGAAACTCTCCACAGGAAACTTGCTACCTCTATGCATACTCCAAACAAAGACTTTGTCCCAAACATCTCTATGCGACTGCAGAGAAAACCTCCAAAACAACACTTTGAACCTAACAACACAATAAAGAATGCAGTCGTAACAGTATGAGTGTGGCTCACAAAGTGTGAAAACCATCACTTTTATCATGAATAGCAATGACAAGCTGAGTAAACCCTAAACCCACCGACTTCATTGTCTCCTGACAGTGGGTTTAGAGAAGTATACTACAATAATCTGTCCCAAATTTTAGACAAACCATTATACAAATGTCTGTGTCCTGAGTTTCTGTCACATTTGCAGGACCAACAGGAAGACTGAGTTGTGACATTGGCTAGCACTCAAGAGACATAGCTAATAAGGAAGTCAGTATCCTCATTCAAGCTGCAACAAGCTTTTAGGGTAAAGCTTCAATTCATTTTATCTTGTCCCTGTACAAGCAAGCATATAAGCCTAATGCATAAGAGGTAACCTTCTTCCGAAGCATTGGACATACTAGGTTCTGTGGTGGCTGTGATGAGATGTGTACATACCAGGCCAAGAAGAAATATGTAATTGCAAGGGACCGTTTCTCACTGTAAGGAATGCCATATCCATTCGGTCCTTGGCAAATACAACCATTGAGAGTGTTTACCAAGACATGTGCCACCAGTAATGTCACTGCTGCTACTATAGCAAATATGAAAGCAGAAGTATGGGGGTAGATACACTGATCATCAACTACCAGTACTTGATCAGGCTGCACACATCAGGAAACTTGCAACATTAGAAATGGTCATGAACACAAAGGGCAACCCATCAAATACCTGAGCTATATCAAGTATGTAATGCCCTAATTCAGACAACAAAATTCAAATTCAGACAGTATTGTAGACTTAGCACCTTAACCCAACAGACAATATCAAAAGTCCTAAAGAAATTCATCCCTTTCATGGCTGCACAACCCAAATCACATTAAATACACTATGTGCAGATTTTTTCAGAATGTGCTTGGATACATATTTATACAATCTGCAAATTGCTGCATTTGAACTCTGTTGTTTCTGGATCCAGATCTACATTTTCACATCATGGACAGGCAAAAGCTGCAAGTGCAATCCGCCAGTGAACTTTGGCAGATTAGCCAGAACACCTCACTAATCAAAGCAATGTTTCTGCCACATGTAGATATCAGTCCAAATTAAATCCTTTAAAAATTCCTCGCCCTGTCATTTTACTCTGTCCTTTTAGCATCTCTGCTAAGAACAGCAGAATTTTAGCTCCAAGTTGAAAATCCACAATTCCACAATTTGCTTGAATGGTGATTAAGTACCCCAGTACCTAAGATTTTTTACTTTGAAAGACAACCGAAATTTGGCTGCAAGAACAGAAATCCTATGTCCAAATACCTCAGAAAATTGGGTCTTCTTCCTCATAACAACTAAGTTAGGTTAACAATTGTTGAAGTTGGTGCTCAACTGAATTTCCATGGAAAAGTTCTGAAAAAGTTTTCTGGATATTTGGAGGATTAGATATTGCACTCAAAGAAGCGTCCGCATACATCACTGAAAGAGTTTTGAAAGTAGTTCGGAGAAATCAAGTAACACCATACCCTATTTGTGGCATTTGAATACGCAATTCTCATGGAAAAAGATGGTGTATGTGTGAACTAATCCCCTGTTTTTTTCGTTGAGTAATTCATCATAAAAGGCTGCAGAGATTAGGTCACCATGAGAATCATAACACCCACAAAATTCCAGTGCAGTAGCACTCTAAATCTTTCACATCGCACTTTAGTAGTACCCCAAAAACGTAAGGAAATTAAGTTCTTTCTGAAACAATTTCTGCAATTCGAATCGCGAAGTAAGTAAATGGGGAGGAGCCTGAAGAATTGGGGAGCGGCTTAGGGTTTTAGGGTTTAGGGTTTGAGCACCTTGATACGCTTGGCCTCTGCAGCAAAGGCGAATCCAGCCGCCACCAAGCCCAAGCTTAGAATTACCAACACCCAGAAAAGCTCCCTCCCGTTCCTCATCTCTTACTCTTTCTCTTTCTCTTTTTTCTCTTTGTCTTTAGAACTGTGTTTTGAAACCTTCTGACACCAATTCCTTCCCTTTCCAACTGCAAACTCGCAATTTTAATTTTTTTCTCTCTCAGTAGCCACTCTACACGTCGATTCCGAGCGAGCAACCTTCGATCAATCTGCTATGCAATGCGCACATTGGGAACTGTAGTGTAGTGCCCGGCGCAGCGGAGGCAACGCGACCGGCACCAGTAGCGGCCCGTGTTGGCCCGGGCACATCTCAGTCCCCACTTTGCCCCCCACTTTGCCCCAACTTTTGCCCCCCATTTTGCCCCCAAAACATAAGAAAAGGGCAAAAGTGGCACATCTTTTTTGGAGCACATGTTGGCACTTTCAGTTGTTGCCAATTTAGGCAAATGTAAATACTGAGTTTTTTAAATTTAGGAAAGGAAAATATTACAACCCTTTTTTTAAAAAAATAATCATATTAGGGTTTAACCAATATTTAAATTTAGAGTTTAGTTTGTTGTTTGGGTTTTAGCATTTTGAGCTTTCTGATTTTGTGGGTGTAGAGTTTGCAACTAATTTTTATTACTCATATTTGAATTTTAAAATTAGTATTTTTAATGAGTTTAACGACTATTAACATTGTATTATTGGCATTTTAATTTATTTTTTTTGATTGTGTCAAGATTTTGAAAACTAATTGTTACAAGAGGAAGATATTAGTTTGAGTGGGGAATTTATTTTTAGAGTTTGAGATACTACTCAAATTTCATGTAATTTATATATTTTATAATTTTTTTGCTTACCAAGAGACTAGGCCACATAAGATTTGGTGGAAAGAGTCTAAACAATTTACACATTGGGACTTAATAGAAAGAGTTGTTTGGGACACCGATTTGAAAATGAGGGATCGAAAAAATTTATTTTCATATTATATGACTTATAAAACATTTATTTATTTGGCTAGAAAATTGGAACCTTTTATCAAATTTAAAGTCACTATGTTTGATAGAGCACCATTAGAGCTTTAGAAAAGCTATTAGGTTGGTGTTATGTTGTTGTGCACATGGGGTTAATGCAAACATTATTGCTAATAGATTCACTATTGAAGCTTATACAATGTGTAAATATGTTGATATTGTTATTGATGTTTTAATTTTTAGGGATAAATTGTTTAGTTGATATATTTTTATATCTCGTGGTCCATGTTTACTTAGGATTATGGATGAATTTTTTCATGCATGTGGCATATTCAATGTTTGTGGTGCTATCAATGGGTCCCATATTTTGCTTTTCCAAAAGTTGGATAAATGGGTTATTGTAGTACTTGCAAATTATTATTGTAAACGAAAAAAGTTACAATTCGATTGTTTTGCAAGCAATTTGTGACATGGACAAGTTGTTTTGGGACGTATGTTGTTCAATTCCTAGCACAACAACAAATGAGGGCCAATTTAAGGTGTCATTTACTTATTAACAACTTTGAACACAATCAATTTTAAGAGAACAAATTGTGGTGGTTGAAGGTTTGGAGAAATCATGTTTGACTAACAAATGAATGTTGGTATAATTAGGATTGAAAATTCCTTTGGGAATTTTACAAATAGGTGGAGGATCTTGCATTGCATCAATACATGTGTTGATTGAGATCCTAGAATTGTGATGATTTGTTGTGTCCCTCATAGTTATTACCAATTAATGGGAATACCCTTGCCCCCAAAAGGTTTTCAATAGATCCACTTTGTGGTGGAAGGGGGCAAATGCTTCTTGTTTGTGAAGGTTGAACAACCTCACAATGTGGACAAGTAATGAGTGTTGCACTTTTTACAAATTGGATGAGTGTTTGCCCCAACCCCATTTTATGTTCTTCATGAACATTTTGGAAATATAGGTGCATCACATTTGAGTTTTTATTATATCAATCTGATATTTGGACCACAAGTCCATTAGGAGGACTCCTAGCTCGTGCAATTTGCAAAACTGGAAAAAAAAAATTAGAAGAAGAAAAATTGTTCAATTTTAAAAAAATAAATAATGCAAAATATCCTGCAAAAAACCCACTTTCGATATATATGTGCATAAGATCTAATGTTTTATTCAATTGGTTTGAAATTTAGACCACAAGTGCATAAGGATTTTTAGTAAGTAATGCAATTTGCAAAATTCAAAAAAAATTCAAAAGAAAAATTTATTCACCTTTGTTCTTAAAAATGTAAAAAAACCACATTGGATATATAGATGCATCAGATCTGAGATTTTGTTCAATGGGTTTGAAATTTGGACCACAAGTGCATAATGAGTTTTAGTAGGTAATGTAATTTACAAAATTGAAAAAATTAATAAAAAAATTCATTCAAGTTTGTTCTTAAATTAAAAATTGTAAAAAAACTAGCAAAAAACTCACTTTGGATATATAAATGCAATCTTAGATGACCAAATGAAGGATTTTTAAAAAATTAATGTATTTCCTCCTTACATAAAATTAAACATTTACAAATATTTGAATAATTTAGAAGCATGTAAAAATCTCCAAGCATTTTGGTAATTGAATTGTTTGAACTTATGCACAAGATCCTAATTCAAGCTTTCGATTATCAAATTCAAATTCCATTTGCCTGATAGCTAATTTTTCATTGGATTCTATAAGCAAAGTTGTCATTCTTTCCCTAGATTCTAGTTTGTGTTTCTCAACATTAATAGAACCTTTTGCAAATTTGTTCATGGCTTTCACCAAGTAATTGACATTTCCAATCAATGATCATTTGTGACATGTTATTTTGCTAGAAACCCTAAACAATTTGCAAGAAACACCCTTTAAGGTAAGAGGAGAAGTATTTGTACCTTCCTCCAATGTATTAGTAAAAGTTTCAAGAGGTGGCCCATCTCTTACTTGCTCATCATTTGAGGGTGTAGGTGTGAATGTTTAAGTGTTTAAAATTTCATGTTCATCTTCTTTGATAATTTCCATAGTGCCTTGATCAACCCCTTTAGGTGCACCTCTTCCTTTGGCAATACCTTCCATAATAGTTGTCATGCATGCAAGCCATGACCATGTTGATCCACTACCTCTGGTTTGTTCTTCCAACAAAGTTGTTACATGTTGATACTCACTTTTCATCTTCTTGATTTTGTTTTCAATTTTATTCTTGATTTGTTCTTCTTTGTGACAACATTCATTCAACAATTGACGATGGTGTTTGGTGTGAATGTGTGTCCAATGTTTGAATGACAAACAAGATTTGTCAAAACACCTCCACTTCATATAAATCAAGGATGTTAACAAGAGCAATATCATTCCATTTCCTTCCAACATTTGTTTCATCATTGTTCATTTTTCTTCTTCTTACAACATCATTTGACAATTGATAATTGCATCAATGGAGGTGCCACAACCATGGATGATGAAGATCCTTCCACTAATGGAGGAATTGCAGTAGTTGTCACTTCATCTTCCATTGCAAAGTGAGTCCACATATGTGGCCTTCCATCATCCATGATTCTACAAAAGAAAATCATATACAGAACAAAAATAAGGATTGATCAAAAATACATTTAATACGTACAAAAACAAAGTCAAGAAAAATAAAATAAAAAATCATTTCAAAATCAACCATAATGTCTACACATACACAAAGGTTATAAATCAAAGGAAAAAAAATCCAAAATTTGATTAAGAACCCTAACCTTAATACATTTCATATTAGGGTTATATTATATATTATATTTTACGTCATACAAAGAAAAACTCCAAAAAAGCTAAAGCAAAAAAATCACTTCAAAACAACCATAATGTATACATATACACAAAGATTATAAATCAAAGAAATGAAATCCAAAATTGATGAAAATGACTTAAATATCAAATACATATCAATGTAGGAAGTGTTGCTGGAGTTCCAAATGTTGTAAATTAAATGAATTTCTAGACTTTGGAAAGTCTCAAATATTGTCTTAGATAGTTGGTAATTTTTTTATTATGGTAAATTTTTTATATTTAATTTTTTTTTTTGTTATTGTACTTTTTTTATTTGGGATGTAGTTGTAGCCTAGGCTATTAGCTACGGCTATGAGACTCCACCTCCATGCCCAAGGGCATCAACAATGGGCAAAAAGGGAGGTTGTTGCCAAAGCCCCCCATTTGCCCCCTTAAGTTGTGCATGTGCCTAGCCTTTCTATGTTTCTCTAGGTCTTCTTGATCCCTAACCCTTGGTCCCCTTTTTTTTACTTAAGTTGAAAGATAGACATGCATGCCATCTTTTGAGGCATCTAGATTGTTGAAGAGCAATGATTATTTGGGGGCAAATTTTTGCCAAATTTTGATGTGAAAAATATGATTTTTTGTCGACTTTCAACCTATTATTATAAAGGATTTTTCATTGAAGAAAATGACCTAAATTGGACAAATTTTGAAAATCTTTTTCTTTTCCCCTGTTAAAAATTGCCATACTTTTAAGATAAGTTCCAATAAGTAGCCAAGAATATAGAAGAAAGGATCCTCAATTTTTTCTAAAGACTTTCATATTTGATTTATAGGTAGCCAAACTTGGTTAATTTTTCTTCTAGATGATCCCAACTTTAGTAAAAATGTTTCTTGTAGTGGGGATATATGGATTCATTTTAATTGTTGACTTTATAATCCCAATTGGGTTATGTGTAAAGTAAAGCTCAAGGAGATGGGCTTTCCTAGAATAATGGCCCTTGAGGTGGAGCTAAAGGCATGTTCAATTTTGATAAAGCCTACCCCCAAGCCTTTACACCATGTAAAAATCACCACAAGTTTTTTATTTTTCAAAATTTTCCCTATGATAACCCAAGAGATAATAATACAATGGGTTTTATAAAAAGCCTAAAGCCCAAGAAAATTTGGTTATATATGGACTTTACAAAAAACATAAAGCCCACAAAGGGTGGGTGTTATGTTTTTTGTAAAGCTTGTTATATTATTCTGGTCATTAAAGTGCCCCCAGATACACTAACAAAAATTTGCTAGGTTTTTTATGATATAATCAAAATACAAAAGTGAAAATATTTGAACATCCTTTTACATTGTTGGGTTTAGGGTTTCCTAAACATTATTGGAACCTAATGTAAAATCTAGAGATGTTTGGGGTTTAGAGTTTAATTATAAACTTCAAAATTTGATGATCAAATACTCCCCAAAAATTATCATTTGTGGCATTTTGAAAAAAAATGTCTTGGGTAATTTTTAAATTTTGTTTTGTTATCCTTTCTATTACCCTATTTGGTGAAAATTTCAAACTTATCATATTTTTATTTTAATCAACTAATATATATTTGGGGTTTACACTTATTTGGGGAAGGTAATTATTTTGAAATGGGTTTAGAGAAGGTATATGCCAAAATCATTGTATTCTTTATATGCATTTCCATTTTTTTGGCGGAGGGATGCATGTGATTATGTGGGTGGTAGTAGTGAACACACATCCCATATTCATCAAAACCCTACAAAATCTATAAACACACCGTTAATTCGAAAAATGTACAAAAATATTAGAAAAAGGGAGAATTTAAACGACATAAAATTAGCACAAACTATAAGATAACTCTTATTATCAATTAGGGTAAAGAATGATGTACATACATTGAAGAAACCAATGTTCCTAAAAACTTAATTCATGATAATGATACAATGTGATGTATAAGTGTAAAAGGTATGTGTAGTAAGATGGAAGACAATGAGGTATTAAGGGTCGTACCTTGGTTTAAGCCTATGAGATCAAAGGATTATATCCTAACATTTAGTTAATTTAAAGTATGGATGTTAAGTTAATCACTAGTTTTTATCTAACACAAATTAGATGTCAAAATTTCTCCATCTCAACAACCAACCACTTGTAAAAAATCAATTGTGGTGACGTGGGGTGTCTCATGAAGAGGTGGAAGTTGGGAAGTAGTTAGGCTTATCATTACCACCTTACTTAAAATGGAAGATGTTTGCATCCTTTGTAATGTAATTGGAATTCTTTGATGAAAAAAAGTAACCAAAACAAAAAATAGAGGGCCTTTTGGTCCTTTGAAGCTCCAAATGGCATTGGCATAATTATGTAAAAACACATTAACTTGTTTGTGTAGACATCCAAATACCTCAATTGCTAGAGGGAGGAATTGATTAATGAGGTGTTAGTCACAATAACTCCTTTATTTGGCTTGAGTTGCATCGGAAGCAACAAATCCTTGAGTTGTGTAAAATTAGGGAAATAAATTCGCACATGTTGGGTCAATTATGACAATGTTAACTAAAGTGAAAATTCCAACTTTGATGAACACATTGTTGATTTGTCAAAGAAAGGAGTTGAACATGGTTGAGGGAAGTGCTTGTAGTTGTTTTCATGCAAGTTAACATATGGAAGTTAACATTTCACGCAATGGTAGCAAAAATGTCATGAATTGCATCATGGGTCCCCATGAGCTCATTGCCATGGGTGCAACATAAGAGGTGGATACCCATAGGGTCAATGGGATGTGTGCACACATGTCAAGGACGTCTTGCAATTGAAGGATGTGGTAGTACTAGTTGCGTCTGAAACATTTTGGAAAAAACGAAGGAAGATAATCAAAAGGTTAAGAAGATTAGTCGAACTACAAGTTAAGTGCTTACCCTAAGGTTGGAACATGATAAAATTTGGGCACAATGGGTTTTAAGTATCCCATCGAAGAACATGTTACAGAAAGTATGATGGTGCAAGTTCTCAAAAATGGAATCTTAAATCGAACCATTTGTTGTTCGATGAATTGTTCAAAAAAAGAAAAACATGCACTTGCTAGGGGTGGTAGAAGATCACATGCCACCTTGAGGTGTTGTTGGCAAAAGAAGGTCTTATTTTCGATTCATGTTAAAACTTTCTACATGAAAGGACATTAATCGACCATAAACCAAATAACTATGATTAAAGTTATAAAGGCCCAACTATTTAAATAGGTTGTCAACGCAATGGTGGCTATTGGTATGAGTCCAATGTCATTAAAAGTTATTGGGAGAGAGCCTTATTTTTAAACTAGAGGTTTTTTTGGGTTAACAAACATTAATACAAAAATGAGGTGCAATTCATTAGCCTAAATCATTATGTGATTTTAAAAGTGAAATAGGTTCATTACACTTTAATGATTTCACCATGGTTAAAGTTATTTCATTATAGGATCATTATGTAGACATCATGTTTCATTACTAGTTGACATAATTCATTATATGATAAATAAGTTATTTTATGTTATTGTTTTAAGTTCCCTAAATTATTTTATGTTATACCCTATGTTATTTCAAGTTATACCTTAAGCTATTCAAGGTCATTAAATTTTATGTTACCATAAAGTATTTTATTTTAAGGTATAATAACTTAAAACCAAAAATTACCTATAATAAAATAACCAATAATAGCTTATGATAGAATAATCAATAATAATTTATGGTAAATAGTTTAAAATAACCAATAATAATTAAAAATAAAATAACTTAAAATAATCAACAATAACCTACGATAAATTAACCAATAATAGTTTAAGGTAAAATAACCTATAATAGCCAACAATAGCCTACGATAAAATAATCAATGATAATTTAAAGTAAACTAACCTAGAATAACCAACAATAGCCTAGGATAAAATAATCAATGATAATTTAAAATAAACTAACCTAAAATAGCCAAAAATAGCCTACAATAAAATAATCAATGATAATTTAAGGTAAACTAACCTAGAATAACCAACAATAACCTACAATAAAATAATCAAAAGTAGCCAACAATAATTTATGATAAAATAACCAAAAATAGCCCAAAATAAAAATAACTTAAAATAATCAATAATAGCTTACTATATAATAACCAATAATAGCCTAGGGTAAATAATTTAAAATAATCAAGAATAACCTATGATAGAATAACCAATAATAACTTATGGTAAATAACTTAAAATAACCAAGAATAACCTAGATAGAATAACCAATAATTGCCTATGGTAAATAACCAATAATAACTAACAATAGTCAATAATAGTTTATGGTAAAATAACCAAGAATGGCCTACAATAGAATAACCAACAATAGCCTATAATAGAATAGCCAAAATAATCTAGAATAACCAACAATAGCTTACGATAAAATAACCAATAATAACCAATGGTAAAATAAATTATAATAGCTAATAATAACCAACAATAGCTTATCATAAAATAGCCAAGAACAATTAGTGTTAAAATAATTTAAAATAGCTAACAATAGCCTACGATAAAATAACCAACAATAATCAATGGTAAAATAACTTAGAGTAACAAATAATAACCCATGGTAAAATAATTTAGAATAACCAACAATAACTTATGATAAAATAACTAAGAATAACCTATGATAACATAATTTAGAACATCCAATAATAGCCTATGGTAAAATAACATAGAATAGCGAACAATGGCTTACAATAGAATAACCTATAATAGCCTATGGTGGAATAGTAAAAAAATGTTAAGAATTATTTAAGGTAAAAAAGAATGTGCATAATAATATATTAAAAAATATCATTCCTTTATATAATGGTTCAGTGGTTAAATATTGGTTCCTTAAACATGGAGGTAAAAAAAGGTGAAAGGTTTAAACCTTCACATTTACACCCTAAGGTGGTGGGTGGGCTAGGTTCTTAACTTAGGTTATGTAGCCTAGTAAAAGTTTTTAGGTGCCTAACTTAGGTTCATAATTAATTATTGGTGAATTCATTTAACTATTAATAAATTCATTTGTATGTAGTAACTCATTTTCGTTTATTAAAGGTTTGCCCACTTTCATTATGATAAATTTATTCAATTTCACTCAAAATTTAATGGAACATAAAATGAACTTGAACATATATTGGTGTAGTAAAAGGAACTTGGACCCAAGAGGCATCGAAACACATTGAAGGAGGAAGGAGTCAAAGGAAACAAAAGAGTTTATGAAGGTGAAAAAGGGGGATGTGCAACATAATAAATATGATGGTTATTGTACAAAATAATGAATTATAATTCCAAAATTTGGGATCACCTAGTATAAGGAAAAGGTTGACATGCCGAACATTGTTTAGGAAGACATTTTTGATGAAAGATAATGTGAATGATGAAATGCCAAATGGAATCCCAAGATTATAATTCTTTCTGATGGTGTGTTAAATTAAAATGGGGTGTCAAAATCAAGCAACAAGTTAGAAGGGGATCACGTTACACATTCTTAAGGTTGGATAAAAATACTTATTGCAAAAATTTCAATGTAAAAATGCTCATATGCAAACAATACAATTGTGGGGGGGGGGGGGGGGGGAAAATTTTGGGTTTTTACATAAACCATTCATCTCTTTAAAAAACCCATTCCCCACCCATTTTTTTTTTTTTAATGGGGTTGTGGAAGATCTTT
>Ga0116231_10004015_pt1 | contig 30062 bp, 23 predicted proteins | sample S1TSphgellanicum_2_FD_89695 | JGI IMG/M metagenome (GOLD analysis project Ga0116231, IMG submission 89695) | Host-associated microbial communities from peat moss isolated from Minnesota, USA - S1T2_Fd - Sphagnum magellanicum MG | ecosystem: Host-associated > Plants > Peat moss > Unclassified... | reverse complement strand
CGAGTTGGGAGCCCAGGGATTAGACTAGGAAGAGGGACTAGCTTAGCTCGTGTGAATCTGCATCCAAAAACCAACCAAAACGGGTTAGTTTAGCATTCGGGACACCCTTGGGTGTTGGGACTTACCACGGGCATTTGGACACACAAGATTCACCACGGCCCGAGCTCAGGGGAAGCCACCACCTTCCCCCATATAGTATTCTCTGCGACTGGTCGCGGAGGCTACATCCGAATGGCACATTTTGTTGGGACTCCCGAAATGGAGTCCCGAAAGTGTCCCGGCTGGACTCCCGAAACTTTGAACGGCCATAGCTCCTCGCCCCGAACTCAGATCGGGACGAGTCCTAAATCAATGTTGTAGCTCTCATCGAGAGCTTTTCAACGCCGTGTTGCATTCTTCAAGGCAACGTCGGGAAGAGGTCGATTCCCGACTTTTAGTGGTCGGGAGTCAAACTAGCAGTTTGACTCCCGGCCTTTCTTTTGCCCATAACTTGGGCTGAAGATGTCCGAATTGCCAATGCGAGGCCATTTTCGATATTTACGTTTCAAGACCTTTTCAATGACACCAAGAACGCCTCAATGCGAGGTGTTTTGGGCCTTGTTGTCGAGCTCTGAACATTCGGGAGTCTCGGAAGACTCCCAACCTCCAACTTTTCCAAGTGTTGGGCTTCACCCCCACACTTGGCCAAAGTGGGGTTGCGACAGGGACTCCATCTCCCAAAATGGGAGTTGCCTTGGGAGTGTGAATGTTCACTCCCTCACACTTTCTTACACTCCCGAGAGTATGTGATGTGACTCCCCGGCTTCCTCTTGGCCCGCAACCTTGCAATGCCTTTGCCTTGATTCCCGGGCTTCCTTCCTCTTGGCCTGCAACCTTGCAATGCCTTTGCCTTGACTCCCGGGCTTCCTTCCTCTTAATCCACAACCTTGCAATGCCTTTGCCTTGGTTCCCATGCTTCCTTCCTCTTGGCCCGCAACCTTGCAACCCCTTTGCCTTGGTCGCGAGCCCAAAACTAAGGTTGCGACACAAAATGTAACATTTACGACAACAAAAATGTAGTTGTATATGCCATTAATCGCATTAGTCACAACCACATTAGTGACTATAGGATGCCATGACTACAATCACAAAGGACATAGGTCTAGATCTAGCAAAACACATGGCAACCTCATAAAGTGCCACATGTCACAATTTTTTGAAAACCATATATATATATATATATTCCCAATCAAATATTGCCACATGCTAGCCTTTTAACCCAAGGGACCTAGCCTAAACCATCTAGCTTAAAAATCCTGCCATAAATGACTTATCATAGGCACTAAAAATGTTTTATAGTCTAGGCAAGCCACTAAGGTATCCATGTGCCTAAATGTTTACATGTTTAGATGTCTAGGTTTGCAAGTGGATGCACTTGAACTCCCCATTCCACTTTGGGGAACAAATCTTTAACCATTGCACCACATTATTTATTTATGATAACTATTACTTACCACTAATGTATAAACAATAATGTTTTTAGCTCAAGTTAACCTAACTCACCCTAGGCTAATTTAGGCTACCTAATAACCTAGCCTTGGCTAACATAAGGTAACATAAATTAACTTAAGCATTCTTAACCTAAATGTAGGCTTACTCACCATAAACTAATGTAAACATATACTAGGTTAAAGTAGGTTAAACTTGACTAAACTAACTTAAATTAGGGTAAACATAATTGTTTAGGCTAAACATGGTAAAACCTAACAAAACTAATATTAATTAGGTTAAATTAGATAATTTAAGATAAATTTAATTAAACTTGGCAAAATTAGATTAAACAATAACACTTAAGAAAAACTTGGCTACACTCGGCAAAATTTAAATAAATTTGTTTAAACTAAGGTATTGAGGATAAATTTGGCAAAACTTGGCTACACTCAGCAAAACTTAAATAAATTTGTTTAAACTAAGGTATTGGAGATAAATTTGGCAAAACTTGGCTAAACATGGCTATTTAGGTTAAACTTGATTAGACTTGGCAAAATTTAGATAAATTTGGCTAAATTAAAGTATTGAAATAAAAATTTAAAAAATTTAGATAAATTAAGTTAAACTAGGGTATTGAAACAAAACTAGGGAATTAGAACAAAACTTGGCAAAATTTGGTTAAACTTGACTATTTAAATTAAAATTGGCTAGAATTGGCAAAATTTGGCTAAACATGGTTATTTAAATTAAACTTGGTTAAACTTGGCAAAACTTAGGTAAATTTAGTTAAATTAGAGTATTGAGATAAAATTAAGCAAAACTTCAATATATTAAGTTAAACTAAGGTATTGAAACAAAACTTGGCAAAATTTGGTTACTTAAGTTAAACCTGATTACATTTAGGAAAACTTTGATAAATTTGGTTAAATTAACATACTATAGATAAATTTGGCAAAACTTAATAAAATTTAGCTAAACTAGGGTATTGAAACAAAACTTGGCAAAATTTGGCTAAACATGGCTATTTAAATTGAACTTGGTTAAGCTTGGAAAAACTTAGATAAATTAGGCTAGACTAAAGTATTGAAATAAAACTTGGCAAACTTTGGTTGAAGATGGCTATTTAAGTTAAACTTAGTTAAACTTGGCTAAACATAGTTATTTAAAAGTTAAACTTGGTAAAACTTGGATAAATTAAGCTAGATTAGGATATTGAAACAAAACTTGGTAAATTTAAACTAAACATGGTTATTTAGGTTAAACTTGGCTAGAATTGACAAAACTTGGAAAAATTAGGCTAAACTAGGGTATTGAAACTAAACATTGTTAAACATGGTTACTTAATTTTAAATTGGCTAGATTTGGCAAAACTTGGAAAAATTAGGTTTAATTAAAGTATTGAGGTTATAATTAACTAAACATGATTATTTTAAAATTAAAATTGGCTAGACTTGGCAAAATATGGATAACTTAAATTTAAATAGGGTATTAACAATAAACTTGTTAAACATGGCTACTTAAACTAAACTCGAATAGACTTGGCAAAACATGGTTAAACTATACAACTAAGGTTAATTTGGGTTAATTTTGGTTAAATTTGCTTCAATTTGGTTAATTTGGTTTTTTTAAAACTAGCTAAAATTGACTAAACCAAGCTAAACTAAATTACTTATATTTTGCTAAGTTAAAATTAGGATAAATAAAATAAAATAAAATGTTAATTAACCTAAATTATGCTAAATTTCACTAAACTATATTATTTTGGTTAAATTAAATTAAATTAAATTATGTTAAAGTAGGTCAATCTAAGTTATGGTAAACTAAACTAGATTATTTAAGCATTTGTTTGTCCATTTCAAACCAAATTGACTTTGGTTATATTATTCCAAATTCAAATATTGCTTCAATATCAATATACTAATTGTGTGATCATATTTTTAATCATAATTATTTTTAATCCTAATTATTGCTGTATGTATAGTAAAGTTCCATATAATTATGAATGTAGATAAATTCAATGTACCTAAATAATATTTGAATATACAACTCAATTCAAAGTTTCAAAAAATCATTTTGAACTTGTTAATTAATGAGTATTTAAAATAATTATAATTGACACATTTTTTTAACTAAAAAAATTACTAAGTGCAATGTAATAATGAACCTACCAAATCAATTATATCAAATAATGATATAAAAAACATGTTTTTTTTGGTTCAAAATATATGTTTATATGTTTTCTAATGTTATTTTTTATCATCATGTGAAATGATGGTTTCATGGTTAAGGACTTGGAGTGCGATTGAAAAGGTTGTGGGTTCAAACCTTACTTTTGGCATTCATCATTATAAAAAAAATTGAGTTTGGGAATTCAATGGCTTGTATAATATCGACCAATAATCCACCATTAATGTCAACCCCAAAAATAAAATAAAATTTCCAAAATTTCTTAGGTTGAAGGTGGTAATGTTTCGAATTCACCTATAGTTCAAAAACATTTAAAGCTTCATAACGCCATTTAATATTCATGTAAATAATTTAATTTTTAATTTGAAAATCAAATTAATAATGCCATGTCCAGTAATAATTTTAGTCATTTTAGTCATTTCGGGCAAGCCTTTTAATATGTTAGTCATATTATTTTAATACATTTGTGTCAAAAATGACTCATTTGTTTTGACTCCATTTAATTTTGTCCATTGTTTGGTGTGATTAAAAATCTAAATAAACTTAGTTTTTAAAAAAAATTTAAAAACACATATTTGTATTAATGTTCCTACATGAACATCCACCATGTTGACTAAAACATTAGCAATTTTTATCTTAGCCATAGGTTTGTTTTCAATATTTTTTCCTCATTTGTCCTTGAACATGGTCTGCATTTCAACAAAGTTAAGACATTTTGTCAATTTATGGCCCACTATCCCATAAATATGGCAAGGATAATTCAATGGTCTTAGAAGTTTAGCAACTTGTGTATTGACTTCAACAATAGCTACAATGGTTTCCTCCTTTTTTCTTACAAGTCTCCACATTGTAGATTATATGATGGCAATTTGTGCAATACATGTTGGGCTTTGCAATGATCTGGTTCCTTGTGGCCACCACCCTTGCTCTTGATGTTTGTAATACCAATAATGAACTCTATGCTTTATGTATAAAAACACCTTCTTCACATAGAAGTGCAAATTCTTGATGCTATTGCAAAATGTTTTTTTCATCCTTGTTATAATGATATGAAGATAAGACTATAGTCCAAAACTAAACATGGTCATTAAGAAACTTTCAATGGTCAAAACCTACAAACTATTTGCCAACTATAATAATCTTCATAATACACCTCCACATGTTCTATTGTTTCATGTTTCAAATTCTTGAATTGTTGATACACTTGTTCATCATTTTGTAATGTCTAATAACATCTACAGAAAATTTATTCTACATTTGCAAATCTTTAGTTAGAGTGATCTTTCATATAATTGTTAACCCAAATATAATGCATTATCCCTCAACTATTCACTAGTTATCATCCACAATTAAAAAAATAATTGTAGCAACTTCCCAAATTTTTGTCAAACATCCACTCCACTTACATCACAACTTATCAAAATCCAACTTCCACAACTGAAGTATTTTTGAAATATAATCCCTATTATGGTCACCAAATGTATATTGTGGACCCGACTACCAAGGAAAGTAGTCAGGTAAAACCTTGACAAAAGTAAAAAAACACAAAACATTAACAAAGGGAAAGGGGGAAGTTATTGTTTGAAGCAATCCCACCTTTAAACATGTAACTTATAGAAAAAGAACTTGTAGACAATTTAGGTGATTGGAAGGTAGTTCCTTCCAATCCTAGGACAAACACTTTTGAATTGTAGTATAACAATTCCTTCATGCTACCTTCCTCCTTATGAACATTGTTTTCCAATAGTTACCTTCTATTGCAACTCTAATTACCTAGGCTATAATCAGGCTATGTAGGTTATGTAGGGCTATAGTTAAACTATGTAAGTTGTGCCTAGGTAACTCAGGCTAAAGCTATGTGTAGGCTTTGTATGGTTATAGCTAGGCTATAACTAGGCTAAATAATTAACTATATTTAAAGTATACCTAGATTATGTATGTTACATATGGCTACACTTAAACTACATAGGGTTATACCTCATATATGTAAGGCTAGACTTGGGTTATATATGTGACATAGGGTTATAATTGGGGTTATACATATATATGAAAGTTATATGTATGGTTATATTGAGACTACATCTACGTTATGTAAGTTATACCTCTAGGCTACATAGGCTATAATTAAGGTTTAAGGTCTTTTTTTTAAAATGAAAAAATGCACAAAAAAAAAACTTTGCACACAACAACGAATAACATAAATTATAATTAACATGCAAAAGACATAAAGAAAAAGCAAAACAAACAAACCAACAACATAAAGAAAAAAAAAACAAAGAAAGGAAAAAAAAATTAAAAACATATTTTTTAAAAACTTGATTTTGAAAAAACCTTGAAGAAGCTTGGACTTGAAATTAAAGCTTGAAGTTTGTCCCACACCTTCAAAAAGAAAAAAAGAGGAAATATCAAGTTAAAAAGGTGCAAAACCAAAAATGAATAATAATTAACAAAGAGCAATGATACATCGATGAACATGTTAAAAAATGTACCTAATATTTGTCATGCACTTTGATATCATCCAATGTTGTGATCTAGTAGTAATTAGTTCAACAACAAATTGAATCTTATTCAAGTGAACTAAACAAGTAACAAAAACAAATAGTAGAAATGAAAAACAAAAAAAAAATGAACAACCAAAGCAAACAACAAAATCAAGTGACCAATGTGAACAAATGAACAACTAAAGAAAACATCAGAAACAAACAACCAAAGCAAGCATCAAAAGCGAACAACCAAAATAAGTAGCAAAAGCGAAAACAAAAGCAAGCAATTGAAGCTATCAACAAAAACATGCAACAAAAGCAAGTAGCAAAAATGAATAATCAAAGCGAGCAACCTAAACAAACGATAAAAACAAGCATAAAAAATGAATAATAAAAGTGAATAATAAAGAGGTGTTGGGGCTTGCAAAAAAATGAACAACAACAACCAAAACAATGGAACAACAAAAGAAAATGAAGAATGAGAAGTGAAGAAAAGAGAGCCGGCTTTTTATTGACAGAGTGAAGGAGGGAAAGAAGCCTTGGCACAAACAATGACTTTGCAATGCCATCTTCACCCTCAAACCCTAAACCTATTTTTTTAAAGCCTACCTACTACTCTAAATGCTAGAATTAAAATCCCACTCACCTTAAACCCTACTACTCAGTACCTTGACCATTTTACTCATTAATACCCTAATAAGGTATCAATTGTTTTTTCAAAAGTCAAATTTCAAATGACTAGTTCTCAATCTAGCGGGAACCTATGAGATGGTTTTCAAACAAGGTATCAACAACGATATTACCCAGCGATATTCAACGTGGTACCAATGTGGGTGCTGGTTCACCCAAGGCCTGGAGCACCCTGGGCCATTCAACCAAGCCAGAGGAGAAACTTTGGATAGCGGTGGAGGTTCCTGGTTTGCCCAAAGCAACCTACGATACTTTAGGCATATGAAAAGTCTATGATGCAAGGAAAGGTGGAAAAGCAATGCTGGGTGAGGTCACCGGGTACTGCTGCTCTCTTCATAGCCACTGATGCTCAAATGCCTGCAATGTGGCCCAATGCAGACCTCTTGACACTCTTGCTTTTTTTGCCTTCTTCCTACTGGTCCCCTTCACATTCCCTTATTGCCGTTGTTTTCTTGTTCGCACTGCAATCAGAGTCCACCCATTCCTCCTTGTCACAGAAATCTAATTATAAAGTGCCATACCAAGTGCCATACCTAGTTTGTAAACACTGGCCCTATTCTTGTAGTATCCTAATATAGCAGGAATGTACTTTACCCTCCACCAAAAAGTACATTCCTGCTATGGTAGTATGCTCTAGTTGGGCTTATTTCATCACACATGTAGTAACTGCTGTTTCTTTTCCTCACAAATTTTGTCATTTTTCTGAACAAAAATTGGAGAAAATTTTCGAAAACTTTGTTTTTCCATTGTAAATTCAACTGACTTTACTATTTTTTGGAAAAAATTCATCAAATCACACACACACACACACATATTTATTTATTTATTTGACCAAAAATCCCTGATAATAACAATACTTGTTATGAAAAAATACCAAACACAAATATAAGTAAGCGTACAGTAGAGTCCAAGGAGGGCTGTATGGAAATAAGGGATCTAAGAGCTGAGGTGGGGTCCCCCATTACTTCACAGCCTTGCTCTGAGGACTCTACATGGCGTAAAGAATGAGGCCAGTTTTTCTTTCCTAGCGCTTGGGAGGCGCAGAGCAGAGAGCAGGAGCAAGACAGACAACGGGCAGGGAAAAAAGGGAGGGCAGGAAAGAAGGGAAACACAATTTCCCATTGCTGGAAATGTAATAAACATGTAAGATCGTGGTCAATGTGTAATTTCCCTCTTAGTTCTCGGACTTGAAGGGAAATTACACTCCACAAAGCATGTTGGACCTACACAACCTAAACAGGCTAGGTCTTTACATGAAGGGTAACACTCGAGGAGTGGGGCGTTCCCAAAATAAGCACCCCCAAGGTGGAGCCAAGGGGCTCTTATTTGGGGAACGGCCTACTTCAAGGGCATTTGTTACTCAATGCAAACCACCACACTAGAAAAATAATTACTCTTGTTTTTTTCTGTGATACTTGGTGGGTATCCAACAGGTACCTGCTGGGTATCATGGGGGGAAAAATAGAAAAACAATGTGACACATCCTAAAAACCGGAATGCCCACTCCTGTGGGTGTTTCATTTTCCAAAATGCCTTGTGAATTTTTATGCTCTGTAACATGACCTGCAAATTGGCTAGAATTTTTCACCCAGTGCTTTGGAGCAACAGAAGCAAACCTTAATTGTGTCCATGTGTATGAATTTGGTAATTGGGAGGGACTGGGCAGAGTGAGAGGTGGCTGCAAGCTAGGTCAGACCGAATAACCATTTTCTGACATAATTGACACTCAAAAAGACTCTGGGACATTGTTAGGATCTTTGTAGACTAGCTGTGTCTAATCAATGGCAATTATAAGATGTAATTGGCATTCAAGAGAGATTCTGCCACATCTTTACCAACTTTGTAGACTATTTGCTACAGCTAACAACAGTGGAACATTGCTTCTTTCTTTTGGCTTTTGCTTGGGCACATTGTTGCAACACGGAATTGTCACTCAGGAGAGATTCCAGGGCACATTGTTTTGAGACGTACTTATCACTTAGGAGAGATTCTGCCCCTTTCCCCCTAAGCTTCTGGGTCACCTGCTCTTTCAAATGCATGTCACCCTCATATAGAACTTCCTGAGGGTCTAGCAAATAGGTACTTAGTCTACAAAGTTGCAAATGATCTGGCAGAATTTCTCCCAAGTGCCAAATATGTCATTTGAATGCATTGCAACTGGCACAAAGCTTGTTTCCACAAAGAAGGAAGGACTGATGCTCTCGAGCGAGCACACACATGATGCCTCTCGACCGCCACTACGTAATATAAAATTTCCTGCGACAAACAAAAGAATCCAGAGAATGAACCGGATTTAATGAGGTACACGTCGTCATTTGATTGTTTTCTTCTTCTTCTTCTTCTTCGTTTCCCTTTCTACTACCGCCACTGTCGTCCTTGGTTTTTCTACTCGTCCTCTAATTCAATGAGTTCTCGCGAACGATGGGTTCTTTGTGAAGTTGGTTGTTTCCTCCGGTTCGTTTTTTTCCCCTGTGGGTCCCCCCTGTTTTGTCCTCTAGCGCTTGCAATAAACACTCTTCTTTTGCAGTAAACAATTTCCTCCGATATCCACTCCCCTTTCTCTATTGAAACTCTGTGGCTAGCAGCAAGCTTACCTCTTTGTGAAGCCCCTACTGTGTGTGTGTGTGTGTGTGTGAGAGAGAGAGAGAGAGAGAGAGAGAGAGAGAGAGAGAGAGAGCGAGAGAGAGCATTGGGGAAAGTCTGCGCGGCAGGTCCATAGAAAAGAATCCCCGCTCCTGTAACCAGCTATTGAGCTTAAGCGAACCTGCACTCTCTCATTGGTAAGAACGCATTCTTCTACTTGCATTTCTGAATGTTGTTTTGCTTCCTGTGGTCTGAATTCTAGAAGAGCTCTAGAGGTCTCAAGTGGATGTTTTCTTCTGGAGTCTCTGAAGTGTGTGTGTCTGAATTTTGTGTGTGTGTGTGTGTGTGTGTGTGTATGTGTTTTACTCATGAGCATTTTCAATTTCTCTCTTGCAACAGAAGTGGTGGTGATTGTTTCTGGACATGGAGATTGTAGCTGCTGACAGTTGACCAAATTTTTGTAGTTGATGATGAGCAATTGAACCACCCCTCTCTTGACACAGCAATAGGTTGTCAAGTTTTGGATTGCTAGTTAATGTTGAATATGACTTTACATTTCAAATTCATCTCCAATCCAGAAAAACTGCAACTGTGACAGTCCAAACTATCCACCTAACTGTGCTTTCACCATGCAAGAAGCATTTCATCCTGCAGGAAGCAATCAACATTCTGCTCACTATAGCTCCCAAGTGCACATGGATGTCATTGGGTATCCTAACCTTTTTGTTCTTACTATGCTGGGTGGGTGGGTAGTACACATCCCATTTTTTTCTGATACTAGATTTGGTGAATTTTGCAGCAGAGTTGTGCAATTGCTTCAAGCACTTGTCCTGACAAGAGCAGAGAAAGCTGGCTTTGTTGGAGTAGTCCAGTTGTTTGCTAGCAAGGTGAGCTCATGATGGGGCCTAACACTCGACTCAAAAGCAATTTGAGTCATACAACGCGTGGCTCTCTTGAAGTCTTTGGGGGAGCTCCTCGCCTTCTGACAGAAGGTGTGTTTGGAGATGGAAGCCCTCCTCCTAAGATGGAAGAAGATGATGTGCATGACAAACTGCCAGGAGCATCTCTGCTTGGTAGCAGCGTGCCAGAAGTGGTGGTGGTACCAACAACACAGACAATTGATCGTGTGGCCAAGAAGCTGCAACAACCAGTGTTTCCTGCAGTGTTCAAAGAGATTACGCAGGAGGAATCAAGTAGTCTTGGTTCATCGGTTTTTGTTGGTGGTGTGCCAAAAGAGCTGCAGCCAAAAGCTTCACAATTGGGGGTTGTTGATATCTTGGCTGTCAAGAAACAACCACTACTGTTGTCAGGTGCAGCTGCAGCAGCAGCAAAAGAGGTGCCTCCTGCCCTTGTGCAAAGTAGCCTCAAACTGGCAGGGATTGAGAAATCCTTGATGCAAAGAACATTGTTTGTCGATGGCTTGGATCCAGTAATCAGCAATGGGAAGGATGAGACTGGCAGGGATCTTCTGGAAAGTAGTACTCTACAAAAGTCTTCGAGTGATCCAAATCAACATGTAAATTTTTTTTCCTCTCTGACTTTTAAAATGTTTTTACATTCAAGAGATCACATGTTCATTAGACTGCAGAACTTTGTAAGTGTGCATTCAAGTACAGACAGTTGTAAGCCAATTTAAGGAAGCAAATGCAGGATTTATTTGATGCCAAGAGGGTCCAAGTCTTCTTGGATGTTGAAGCAGCAGCAAGACAGAGCTGAGTATTCTCATGAAGAATTTGATCATATCTACAATCCTTGGGTGGTGGCAGGTGGCAAATGTGAAGGCGGATGGCAATCTCCTAACACACTCTGAGACTGACATTCACATAGCAGAATTGACTGATGATGCAATTGCAGAAAAAAGGGCACTGGAGTGGGGCTCAGTTTTGAATCCAGGTGCTTCATCAGGAACATCACAGAGTGTCATCACCACCCGAAGATCTGGAGATAGACAAATCTCTGGTGAGAGGTCTCTGACCAGGAGGTCAAATGATCGACCATCTGGAGATTTCCGAGCCCCTCAAGCTAGTGGTTCTTTCACACAATCTGAAAGCAGTGACCATGACTCAGCGAATAAGCATGCACCCCATGTCTCAGAGGACCTCCAGAATGCACTGTCTACATTTCAGCAGACTTTTGTGGTCTCTGATGCAACTCTACCAGACTACCCAATCATGTATGCAAGTGCTGGTTTCTTCAGCATGACAGGTTACTCTTCACGAGAGGTCATTGGCCACAACTGGTGGGCTCTCTCTCTGTTCCAGTTCTCTGATGTGTTGGCCAGATGCAGTTGTCTCTTTCCCTCTTCTGTTATCCTTCTCTGTACTTGTCCAGGTCTTATCAACTTGTGTCAGAACTTGGGGTTTTGCATCCTGTTCCAGCACCTTTAGCTGTGAAATGAAGGTTCATGTGTGCTGCAAGCTGTTATAGGGGAAGTGTTCAGCACCCAGTAGCAAAGACATCAATTACTTGTAGTATATACTTGTTCTGCTCCTTCATTGTTCTTGTGCATCTTTCTTTTTACTGCTGACAAATTGTCCCAATATGTGAGACACCTTGACCCTCAGATGTGTTCACAAATTGTGGGGTTGTTGGGCATATTAACAGCCGGTTCTTGCAAGGACCTGACACAGACCCTGCAGTTGTGGCCAAGATTAGAGATGCAGTGAAGAATGGAAAGAACTTTTGTGGGCGCTTGCTCAACTACAGGAAGGATGGTACTCCATTCTGGAATCTGCTTACCATTACTCCCATCAAGGATGATGATGGGAAGCTTCTCAAGTTCATAGGGTGAGCACCTGACCAAAGAAACGAGTGCTGGCTGTTCTGCAACACAAGTTCTAGTAGTTCCCCGAGCCATGATTACACTTTCTAAGTGGAGAATTATGTCAAGTTTGATTTCTGATCAGTTGAAGAAAAATTACTGATATACAACTCAATGGTGAAGAAAATTGTGTGCCAAATAAGTCAAAGGACCCTCTTTAAAGGTGGAAACTGGGTGCAGAATGCAGGTTGAAGTGAGCAAGATCACAGAGGGATTGAAAGAGAAGTCCCGGCGGCCTAATGGCCGTCCTGAGTCCCTTATCAGATACGATGGTCAGTTTTCATATTTTCTGATATCTGTATGTAATTTGTAGAGCTCTTGCCAGGTGATTGGGAAAATTGTTTCTTTGAAACAGTGATGGAAATTTTGTTGTAGGCAAAACATTGCATAATTGAATTGAAAATACAGTGGTTGTGCAGCACGGCAAAAGGTGAAGGCAACTGAGTCAGTGACAGAGATTGTGGGTGCATTCAAAAGGCGTCAGTCTATAAACCAGGCTTCAGTCCCAGATAAAGCTGACATATCACCACTCCAGTCTAAAGTTGGAGTTCTACCTAGTCACAGGGGCTCCACTGAAGGGAAATGGCCTTCAAAACAGAATCTCTCCCATTTGCCAGACAGTGCTCTCAGAGGGGTGTCTGGCCACAGCAAACGCTCATCTGGGTTTCTATCACGACTTGGGTATGCATTTTTGCATTGCAATTGTATCTCAATTTCAATTCTCTCATCAGTGTGGTGGATAGAAAGAGTTGATGAAATGAACTGGAATTTAGATTGTCCTTTTACCCAACTTCCAAAATCATCAGAAAAAACTGCCAAATTTGAGATAATCTGGCGTGTTTTTGCAGAGTGTTTTGTGCTCTTTCAAGGCTCTTGAATTTTTTTTGTGTTTGTTTCTCCTCTCTTTACTGACTGAACCAGGAGTTGATGTTTCAAGGTTGGGTGCAAAATCTCAGCGAATTGTTGAAGATGTGAAGCAGTTTGAGCCAGAGCTCATGATGTTGGATGATGAGATGCATGAGATTCCATATGAATTTGACCGAACTCTGGGTACTCGCCGAGGAATTGATTTGGCAACTACTCTTGAGCGAATTGAAAAGAATTTTGTGATCACAGATCCACGACTTCCTGACAACCCAATTGTAAAGCTGCCTGGCATCATCCCCTGCAAGTGCTATAAAAATATGTCCAAAGTTCTAGTGCTAGACTAGTGAATGGGATCTTAGTCTGCAACTGACCACACTTGACTAAGCTAATATATGGCTAGTGGGTAAGACATTTGCACAGTGCAGAGCCCAATCGGGTGACTGAAGATGGTAGACATTAGGTGACCTCTTGGTGTAATGGTATAATAGGCTACTAAGTGAACTTCTTTCATGTGCAGATATTTGCGTCAGATGAATTCTTGGAGTTGACAGAGTACTCCAGAGAGGACGTTATTGGGCGTAATTGCAGGTGTGCATCAGATTTCTCTTCACTTTGACTCAAAACAGTTATTTCAGTGACTGAAATTGATTGTTGTTGAAAAAGTTTCCTTGACCAGGCAAAATTGACTCAGAGAAAACAGCTTCATGTTGAAATAGATTATTGGGTCTGAAGATAATAATTGCTTGAGACTGATTTGCATCATGGCCATGATGTGACTCGGCATCAGGTTTTTGCAAGGACCTGATACTGATCAAAGCACAGTACAGAAGATTCGGGATGCTATTGCAGAATGCAGGGACATCACTGTGCAGCTGCTCAACTACACTAAGAGTGGTATGGATTTTTTTAGTGCTGCTCCATGTAATCTTTACACAGTTTCTTCAGAAATTTCAGAGAATATGTAGATGTAAAGCTCATTTACATGACTGCATGTGATCAATCACCCAATTGATGTTCTTTTGTGTTCAGGGAAACCTTTTTGGAATCTTTTCCACCTGCAGGCTATGAGAGATGCAAAGGTGAGTGAGAAACATGCAGCTTTAAACTTTGCTGCAAATTGTTTGCTGAAATTGCACAGTTGGGTTAGATTCTTGATCAAGAACTTGGGGAAAAACAAGACTGTCATCACGAGCATCTGTTACTGAATTGTTGGTCATTGTTGGATAGCAGGGCGAGTTGCAGTACTTCATAGGTGTGCAGCTGGATGGGAGTGAGTATGTGGAACCTGACCGTAAACGCCTCTCTGAAAACACTGCGAACGAAGGTGCCAAGATTGTAAGACTGCCTTACATCATGATCTCCAATGTGTATCAATCTAGATCCAGAGTCCAATCTGCAAAGCTCCTTGCTTTTTGCTCATGCTAACCATAAAAGTGGTACCTAATGCTTTGGAGTTTCATTCTCTAATATTGAACTCTGTGAACATTTTCCTTATAGTTTGAAAAAGAAATGCACATTGTTTTTTCTTGTCTAATGCTTGTGTATTGCTGCTGTAATGTGTGACATCCAGGTGCAACAGACTGCAAAGAATGTTGATGGAGCAGTGCGGGACCTTCCAGATGCAAATCTGGTATGTTGTAATATGCAAAATTCTTCACTGCATTCAGGATTGTGGCTGAGCTAGCAAACATGTTAGTTTGATGACTCAGGGAGCTGGCTAAGAGTTGGCATTGTGAGATGTTAAGAATGCTGGTTATGTAACTTGTTCAGGAACCTCAAGCACCTTTTCCTCGATTGGGTGCTTCCATTCAAGCATGTGGTTGAACCTCATGAAGCTGGGCATAAAATGATTGTTTTGTACATGATGTAAGTGCCACATCTCACATGCAGGCCCCAGAAGACTTGTGGGCCAACCATTCGAAGCTCGTCTACCCTAAGCCTCACATGAGAAACTGTGTCACATGGAGTGCAATGATCAAGGTAAGATCTTTACTCAAAGCTAGATTTTTTGCCTGAAACAGAATAAAGAAAGTAAAGGAAGCATTGAAAGGACTAGAATGTAGTAGAGCCATGTGTCTCCTAGAAACATGAAATGGAAATCATTCAGCAGCACTGGCTGGACAAAAAAGCTTGGAATCATAAATTACCAGAAGGATGCAAACGTGAAGAGTTTTGAACTCCTGGAAACATGGAATTGAGCTCTCTGAGTGTTACCGTGTGGTTACTTTTTACTGTGAAGTTTAGGTTCGGAGCACAGGCCAGAAGATAGGGTTGAAAGACTTCAAACCCATCAAACCTCTTGGCTCTGGTGATACGGGAAGGTTGTGTAAAGACTGGCTCATAAACACTCCTTTTTCTTCCTTCTTGTCATAGACTTCTGTCTTCTTTCTTTGCATCAGGCTGCCAAATATTTGGGCATGAGGAGAAAAACAGTGCTGGGCTGCCTGACTTCACATGAACATGCTAAAATACAGCATAGTGACTTTTGTTGTGCATTCTTTCCAATCCACTAGTTTTTGTGTTCCTTCAGATAGTTTATGATGAAATTACAGATTTGAGAAGATCAGGGTTCTTATGTGTCATGTAACTGTGTCGGTATGTATGCAGTGTACATCTCGTTGAGCTTAGAGGAACAGGCCAAGCCTATGCTATGAAGGCAATGGATAAAAATATGATGATGGATCGTAACAAGGTTTTTTCTCCCCATCCTCTAAGTGAATTTTTCAGCAGTCTGCTGTTGGAAATTTGAGTGCAAGATTGAGTGATCAATGTGTGACATGAATGTCAGCTCAGGACATCAAGAACAAAGGGTTTTAAGTTTGGAATTGTGGTGTTTTGACAGGTGCATAGAGCATGTGTAGAAAGGCAAATTTTGGAGCTCATGGATCACCCCTTCTTGCCCACCCTATATGCTTCTTTCCAGGTGGATTTTCTTCCCATATCATGCAGCTTTCAATGGACTAATAAATCAATGATCCTGTGGACATGATGTGGTGCAATTGCAATTGCCTCTTCTATGAAACTACCTCAATCCTGGTACCCTTTTGGCAAAGATTTCAAGGAAGAGTACCTGGTGATGAAGGGTTAAAGTTACAGAGGAATGGTCGTGCCATACTCTTGCAGAACATATAAACCGTGGAGAAGATGGTGTGAGGAGGGAACAATACAAAACAAACTGTGGTATCTTATGCATGACATTGTAATGCAGACTCTGACTCATGTTTGTCTCATCACCGACTTCTGTTCTGGTGGTGAGCTTTTCTTGGTCCTTGATAGGCAACCCCAAAAACGCTTTCGAGAAGAGTCAGCTCGGTAATTTCCTGTGGTCAGTTGAATCCTAGTTTTTTCCCAAATACTCAATAATCCATGTCCATCAGATACTGAACATTGATCTCTTTTTCTGTCAGTCAAATTGTGCACTCCCACCTCTCTACTAAAATGGGATGATTTTCTCAGCTCTTGAAATTTGTGCACATTTTGCAGGTTTTATGCAGCTGAAGTTGTCCTTGCACTTGAGTATCTACACTGCATGGGTGAGCTCAGCTTTCAATCATTTTGGAAAACGGACATCAAACAGTTGTCTGGTAGTTGTAGGTTATGTGAAGGTTCACACAGTTCTGGATTCCATGTTCACTTGCAGGATTTCACACAGCTCTCTAGTCATATGCAAAGACAAAACCCTCAAAACTGATGAGGTGGGTACCAATACTAATACATTCAAGGTATGGATGCAGGGGTGGTGTATAGAGATTTGAAGCCAGAAAATGTGCTGATACAAGAAAACGGACATGCAAAGCTCACTGATTTTGATTTGTCATTTTTCACATCTGCCATACCACAGGTGTGAAAAAGCGTCCTGTCTGTATACACCCAAATTTTGTCATCTTTTTGCCAATTTCAAGTGTTGAAAGTTTGGTGCTTGTTCAAGAAAATCAAACATAAGCATGCTAGTATTCTAGCATGGTTACAAAGCTAAGATTTGGGTGCTTGTGGTTGCAGCTCGTAACACCCGTTAAACAAAAAGGGCGGCGCAGAAAGCAGAAGGATATATCCAAACCTCTATTTTTTGCAGAGCCATCTGTGCATTCGAACTCCTTTGTTGGAACTGAGGAGTATATTGCCCCTGTATGTTCTCTCACAATCATCCACTTACCCACCCCGCCAGGCTGCTAATACTGGTTCTATTGGCGCTTTCTCTGTCCAAGAAAGTCATTGAATTTTTTATTCTGATATTGTTTCCATGATAACAAGCTGTTGTAGATCGTAATATGTTTTCAACTGATGAAATAAATTTTGTGAATGCAGGAAATTATCTTAGGACAAGGGCATAGTAGTGCAGTGGATTGGTGGACTCTTGGTAAGCACAAGCTTTTGTTCGTGCATTTGTTTTTCTTTGCTTACAGTCTAAGATAATAACCTTTGGAGCTTTCCAACTATCTTGTAATAGTTGTGAAATTATTACATTGGAACTAACAGCAACCAATGAAGAAGTTGCATGTAGTCCTGGCCTGTGCTTGACTTTGTCAGTTGGACTCTTCATTGCACAATCAGGATCATTTTGTTCAGTACTCTGTGAAAAAAAAACTAGGTCAGGGGTTTTTTGGATTTTTCTTGAATTCCAGCAAGAGTCCTCAATTTTGGTTCATGTCATTTACAGGTGTGCTTATTTATGAAATGGTGTATGGACGAACTCCATTTCGAGGGAAGAACAGGCAAACAACATTTACCAATATATTGGAGAAGGATCTTTTGTTTCCTGCAAATATTCCTGTGAGTAAACTTCATGCTCAACAACATTCTATCTCTCCAGTTGAGGAGTCTTTGTACTTTGTTTCCATGATATCATCTCTTGCATTTCAGTTCATACCTTTGATATTGATAATGTTAAATCTATTCTGGCACATGTCAACCAGGTCAGTTTGGAGGGAAGACAGTTGATGCGAGTGTTGCTGGAAAAGGACCCTGCCAAAAGGCTAGGCTCCTTGCATGGTGCCAATGATATCAAGACCCATCCATTCTTTTATGGCATCAACTGGCCTCTCATCCGCAACATGGTAGGCAGCATTCTTTTCTCCCCCCCCTCTTGTTTACACCACTGGCCTTTTTTCTTTCCCTCTTCCTATCCATGCTATTTCAGATCTGTATCTCAAGTTGTTTTTAAATGGCACAGTTGGTACACCATTTTGTACCAAACAAGGTTGCATCAAGCGGGCTACTTTTGTTTGTAGAGTGTTGCACTCTGAGATTTATGACTCATGTAACTTCTCTCTGCTTTGTGGTCAATGTCATTCAGTAATCCAGAACTCTGAAATTGAACATTTATGTTGTTTTCTGTGTGAAAAGACACCCCCACCCCTGGATGTGCCACTCTCCATCATCACATGCATGCCAGACATTGATCACCAAGGAGGTGAGCTTGAATGGGATGAGCTTGAAGCAGCTACAACATTTACTGACACTTTCTGAGGATGGGTGGGTATGTTGTCCCCATCTTGTGGTTTTCACCTTTCACTAACCCACAAATAGTGGAACTTCCATTTAAGCAGATGTCAAAAGAAAAGGGATGAAATTGCACAGAGTCTCAGGCTTGAAAAACAGAAGACATTGGACACTGCATTGAAAATTCTAGTCCAGTGCAAACTTGTGTAGCAATTTCAGGTGTCAGTGGAGTTGGATTAAACTGAAATTCTCTAAGTTGCTCAATGTAGAAATAGTTCCATCACAGATAATAATAGCTAGAAACTCTTGATTGATTCAAGCTGGTGTAGAATACTTCTTCCATTCCAGATGATGATGATGGTAGCTGAGGAGTTGTGATTGATATCTGATTTTCCAGTGGTTTGTAGTTGTTGTGAAGGGCTGTTGAGGAGTCCTCACTCCTTAGAAAACTCTAGCAAGTTAGAAAACTCCTTACAAGATGAGAAATTGTAGAAGGCCATTTAAATTGCAGGTCTACATATTGTGAAGAGATTCATGTTTTTTCAAGAGTTTTACTAGCACGTATTGCGTATTTGGAAGTCTTTCTTTGACTTCAAGGAAAGTTTAAACTTTGTTCTGGCTTTCTTAATCATGAGTTTCAGTGTTTTTTGTTAACAATTTTGTGATGCAGCTAAGGTGAGTATGGAAATGTGAAATTATATTTCATGTAGTATGGACATATTTCATAATATTTTGTGATTAAACAAAGGTCTAAGTTGATTATCAATGTTTTTCTTTTTCAATTTTCCAAAGACTAGGGGTTGAGCATCAAGATAGAATTAGCATTTATTAGTGACAGTTCTTAGAAACAAAGTTCTCCAAACAGCAGCAAAGTGAGAATAGACTTTTGGGGCAGGTGAAAAGTGGCTACATATACTCGAAAATCAAAGTTTCCCTCATTTTTTAATGATTTAAAAAACCAGGCATCTTCAATGAAATATTCCAATTTTGTGTTTTAATTTTTTGCTGCCACCAAAAAAGGCAGCATTGTTGTGTTTGGAGATTTCTGTATAGGAGAAGGGCCTGAGTACAGGCCCTTTCGCGATTTAAGACTGTGCCCGAGCTGGTAGGCCCAGGGAACAGGCCGAAAATCACAGAAGCGCCTGTACTCAGGTCCTTTTCCTATGTAAAGCAGAGCTGGGATTTTTTCACTTTTTAGAAATAGTGACAGGCTGGGTGGTACCTTCGACTGGTCAGAAGGTCCCAGTACAGCCTGGCTGGTACCTTCCACCGCAGAAGAGCCTGCTTGCTGAAAACAAGCTTCTTCAGGCAGGTAAGGGAGCTGAAAATTCAAAGGAAAAATCCAGCAGTGCTTTACAGATTCTCACGAGAGATATAATACAAGAATCCTCATCAGATGCACAAATTTGTTTTAATTCTCCATGATGGTTGGTTGTTATCAATTTTTACAAGTACTCAAGTTTCTTTGCCCTCTATATTGAAGTTTGTGCCAACTATGCCTCTCTATGCCTTTATCATGGAAGTTCAAACTAACTGAGAGATTTCTGCAAGATGGACCCTTGTATTCACCCAACTTTTTAAAATATGAAAAAAATTCTAAGATGGTGTCATGGTGAATTGAACCCCTGCTGAATCCAAGCTGATTGCAAAGGGGGCATGTGGTGGAAGTAGCTGGCAATAACTATTGCTTAGAACCTTGTTTCACATGAAAATTAGGTGACTAACCATATGATACTTGTCAATAGATGAAAATTTGACCTTTTTAAATTATGATATCTAAATTTTATTATAATATGAGATTTGAATGATGGATTGTATAAAAGCTTTTATGAATTAATGTGTAAATGGATCTAATGCAAACCATTACTTTTGATGTGATCAAAGGTAATATAAGATATGCTCTTGTAATATAATCTTCTACATCTTTCATTGTCTTAAGAACATCTGAAAGCAACATTGACACACAAACATGCTTGGAAGTTGGAAGTAGGAACCAATATTTGAAACAGTTTAGTACCATAATGAAACTAAGGGAGGAATTAGTATGAACGTGTGTCTTGACATTTCAACTTGAATGCCATTTACAAACTTTAGATTAAAGCATTACAATTTGACAATACATTGCACCCATCATTTACTTCACCATATTTTTCACCACTTTTCATTTTTCTTTTTCTTTTCTTTTTTAGTCATTAAATTTTATAAAAAAAACTTTATGGATCATTTAATTTCATAAAAACCTCACAAGATTTATAGGGGATATTCACATTTAAGGTACTACTTTTTGGACATAGGAGTCAAGGACTTTGTTTTTGTTATTTAACAAACACAAAGTCTACATGGAATAAATTTAAGTGCAAAATATTGGATAATTCAAATTATGTTAATTTGCATAGTGGTGGTGATCTTTCACATGTGTATATAATTATGCATCAATATTTTAGTAAAAAGTCAAAAATGCAAAAAATGAATACATAAGCATTTATAGACAACTTGATATGTTTTCTTGCATAATTATTTCTTGCACATGTTGCCAACACTTGGGGCCACAAATTCTAAATCTAGTGAATAGAAAAAATCAACCAAATGATCAAAAAACAATGTCATTTTCCTTGAAACCCTTCCAGAATGGATTTTGTAGCTTTCAAAATTCTTGTATCGTATATTATCTAATCAAATGCATTATATAAACATTGTCAAACATAGATGTATGCATTATTTATCCATGAAAGTAAATTGAAATCAATTGCACTATTTAATGCATTCATTTCAATTTCTTTAGAATGAAAATTGTAGTTAAAATAAGGATTCAAAAGTACATTCATATTGTATCCAAATATTCTTGGATTTTTTTTAATTAAATTAACATGACATCATTATAATTATAGTCATACACCACTCCATTATAGCCATGAAATAATAATTGTAATAAAAACTCAAAAATAGTCCTTTATAATCTTTTTTTTTTAAGACCATGTTTTTCAATACCCTAACTATGCATGTCAATTAAAAAAACTTGCTGAATTGCATTTTCAATAGTTTTCATTTGGTATCAACTTTTGAACAAAGTAGTTTGATCCTTTGATTTCATATTTTTTAAAACATTTGTATGACTTTAGTCTTGGTAATTGGGTCCTTTATAAACTTCCTTGCCATGGTTTTATCATTTTTGAAACTTTCTTACCACCCTAGTCTTATAATGGTATATAACACAAGGGTTTACCACCTTAGGAATTTTTTTATTACCAACATATATACCATTAAAAAATCAAGAAAAAATCCAAAATTTCAGAAAAGTAAAGGCAAAAATTAGTCAAGGCAAAAAGAGATTCAATAAATTGGAAAAATCCAAAAAGTCAAGATCAAAATTGAAAAAACCCTTAAAACTTTTATTCCAAAATCGGAGATGTTTACAAAAGTTTGACACTATCAACTCAAATATAAACTAACCTACTTTTTATCTTTTAAATTTAAACATCATTTTTCCAACATCTAAAATCAAACATCAATCAACAAAAATAATTTAACCCATCAACTTTAACTAGACATGATCCAATGAAAAAGACAAAAAATTGACACAAGACATGAAACTCAAAAAAATCCCTAAAGCCCAAGACCATTATCTTCCAATTCAAGCAACCCAATTTTCTTAATGACATTTTTGTTTTCATCCAATAAGGCTTTTTCTATTTCCATGAATTGTTTCATGGACCCCAAGTTACCAACATGGGCATCATCTAACTAATTTTTGTAAATGTTTATAACCATCTCAAGATCATCTATGCACAACCAAGAATGCCAAAGATTTGTGTAAATATCAACAAAACTAAAAACTCTCATTGCTTCAATTTGGGAACCAATAATCTCTAAAATTTGTCAAGCTACAAAACCAACATATGAAAATTGTGTTTCATGCACCTTCCACCATTCTAATGGACCTTCTTCACCTTAAAATGATTAAATTGTTTTTTCAACATTGATGATGCCATCTCTTCATTAGTTTCCATGTGATCATAAAAACTTGTGATTTCAATATTTTCATGCACTTGCATCACTTAGGCTTAAAATGTTGTATGCAAAAATAAAGAACAAAATAAATATTTGATGGTCATACTCATGTATAATTTGTAATGTTTTCTATGTGCCACCAAACTAAATGACCAATCCCAAATCGTTGTAATGAAGGTTTCACGCACAAACATATTGTGAGTTTTAGTCTTTTGGAAAGAGTGCATAAATAAAAGGAAAGGTTTTAGGACTTGAACCACTTGGTTTTGCATGTTCTATATAATGAATTGGAAATCTCCATCAAAATCTTGGGTTTCATTAAAATCAAATGCTAAATAATTTGTTTGAAATTGACACACAAGTGACATGAAAGCAACAAGAACATTGAAAGCAACCAATATCCTTTACTTTGATCCAACACACATTGTTGAACCATGTGCCCTAAAATATCAACACAATTTTGGCCATTGCCTAAACTTGAAATTTTGGCACACGACCTAGCGATGTTACATTCCATAACAAAGAATAATAACATGTTTGAACTCAAGTATATCTTGGAATATGATGACTCTTGAAACAAAATGAGTCTTTACAAAAATTTGAATTTCTATGAAAACACCCTAGCAATTTCATATGGCTTGAGCCATTCTTGCCATCCCTTATCACTTTTGTTGGTCTAAGTGATGGTATTTTGCAACATTGATCATGCTATTTAAATTGAAATTGAAGTTAAACCAACACATACCTTGGAATCATTTGTAGCACATTAGCAACACTTTAAAATTGCATGGCCCCAACAAGTCCCTACAAAAGGTGTAGATAAGCCCAAAACTTCACGAAACACAACAAAAGTTAAAATAGAAATCATGGTGGAAAAATCACCTCCTTCATCTTTGACATATGTAATAACATGAACATTAATCCCATGTTTTGCAAGCAAATCATTCACTTACAAAACCATGGCATTTCATATGTATTTGCAATCTCAAACAAATTTAAAAGTTATGTGACAAGGTTCCCATTTGTCATTTAAGAAAAGGGTAATAAACACAAAAGTATTAACACTCCTTATTGACACCCATAAATCAAAAGTAACCATGCATGTATGACATGAATCAAAGGTTGCAAGTACAGACGTTTCCATGATGTTTTTTGCCATCCTAGGCAAAAGATCATTTTTCAATTACCATTTCAATGGAAAATTGAAATGAGAATTATGTCCCAATATTAATTTCATAAAAAATGGTGCTTCCATAAATGACAATGGCAAAAGACCTTTGACAATCAACAACCCCAAATCCTCTTTGGATTGAATTTGGTGAGGATCATTTTTGTTGTAAGGAACAAATTTACCAAAAAAATAGAAAATGTTGTTAAAGGTTAGGACCTTTTTTTTTGCTAAACATTTTTCTCCTTCAAGCCCATCTTTTTCTCAATCACTCCCTTCATCCAAAAATGCCAATAATTCTCCTCCAAATGTTTTTGCAATGCAAGTTTACAATATAGGGTTGAGTTTGAACTTGGACTTACTTTTAATGAAAAAAAATTCATAAGCACATGAAATGCCCAAGTTGTGACAATCTAACTTTTAGGTTTTCAAAAATCTTGGTTAAAGCCCATAACTTTGGACAATTTGTGATTGCATAATTTTTTGCTACTGATATTGATGTTGTAGGGATTTCAAATCCAAAAACAAAAACACAACAATCCATTTCCAATGGAACTTCTATTGGGAACATTATTTCCCTTGGAAAATCCATTACCCTGATCACAAACACCCTTAGTCCATTTAGAACAACCAAGGTTGTGAAGAGCAACAACAAAAAAGCATGAAAAGTAATGGCAAAAGAATGTGACCAAGGCCACAAAAAGTAACAAAAGAAAAACATGACCAAGGCCACAAGAAGTAACAATAGAAAATAACAACCAAGGCCATGAAAAGTAGCAAGAGTAGAGCACAACTGAAACAATAAAAAAAATAGCAAAAGAACACCACCAAATCACAAGCTAAATCAACAACTACAACCTTTGGAGCTTGAGCTTTGAAAAGAAATAAAGCACAAAACCATTGAAAGATAAAGCACAAAACCCTTGAAAAAAACTTGAGAAAAGATAATGTTTTGGAACTTGAAGCTTGAAACTTCAACAAACATTAAAAAAAGAAAATTAGCTAACTTGCATAAAACTAACCAATAAAAACAACATCAAACTCTCTAAACCCTAAACCTAAAATAAGAATTGGAACTGGATTTGTTTTCAATATTCCAATCTAGTTCTAGTTTTGGTCAAGGTCAAAACCGAAGGTCGGTTCCCACCAAGTTCCAAAACTTTTATATGTAAAAGCTAGTTTCAAGTCCAACCACTTCCATAATTGAGACCAATTCCAAGTAGGTTCTTAAGAATCAGAACTAGAACCACCAATTCTTATTTGGCAATTTGGGTGCTCACCCAACACTACTCCAAATGTGACGAATTTTTTTCAAAATTAAGATTTTTTTCAGGAAAAAAGAATATTGAGACAGATTATTCCTCTTTATTTTTATTTTTCAAATTTTAGCCTGTAACAGGTTGGTATGAAAATTTAAAAGAGAAACCCGTACCCAAACCAGTTGGTATGAAAATTTAAAAGAGAAACCAGTACCCAAACCAGTTGGTATGTTCAAAAGTAGAGATACCCACCAACACCTGCAACAGAGTTATAGTAGAAAACGTTCCACGAAGTTCCCCAAAAATGAAGTCAGAGTTCACATCTGGCGAGTATTCGTCAAAATGTGGGACCAAAAAGCTACGTACCTTGTCCCCTGGTGAGTCAACGAGGACTCGCATTAGTGACTGCAGTAGAAGAATCTTCCACACCGTCAGCCAAATCCAGTGCCCCTAAATTAGGCAAATTCCAGCGTACGCTAGATTCCATTCCATCCTCGCAGCACTCATCGTAATACCGGCCATGTCGGATTGCCACCATTGTCCTCTCGCTCTAATAATGAATCGTAGCGCAACCCTTCTCGGATCGGCCCAGTTTTGCAATATTTCCTTGATGACAAAAATCGGCAGAAATTCTGCAAAGTTGTAGAAGGACCCATTTTTATTTATCTTTAATTTTTTCTTCTTCTGAAGACGAAAAGTTGCGCGACTTGGCGTGGGAGCAGGAGGATTGTGGTGGGTGTACCTCAAAGGAGGAGGAGGATCAAAGAGCTGCTGAATATGCACTTGAAAATCAAGTTGCACAGAGGCCAGCAGCTATGGTTGGCGGGCTTGGCTCTCATTCCCGGAGCCTTGGCAGTGTTGCAACTGATACCTCCTGTGTACGCCGCACTCGCGTTGGTGGTGCTTTACTTCGTTTCAAGGCGGCATGCCGTTGAGGTTCAGCGCCAGTGGGAGAGGCAGCAAGCGGCGGAGCTAGCGCAGCAGAGCGAAGAGCGGCGACGGTTGGCTGCCCTCCCTGCCAAGAAGAGGAAGACATCGAGAAGGGGAAGCTGAAGAAGCAGCAGCAGCCTGCGGATCGGTGCGAGGAGCAGGAAGGCGGGGAGGCTAAGGACGTCGCTGCTGTGGAAGAATAAGGCAGCCGTGAGAGATTCTGCGGGATCCTTCCCCTCTCCGTAGAATTTTTTTCTTGAGAAAAAATCCTATGAAGTGAAAGATGTAGAGAGTATGTTTGGAGAGCTCAACCAGGATCTATAGCTAAAGTTTGTGATTCTACGAAATTCTGGACACAAACAGCTTGGGTTTAGGGTTTGGACAGGAAACAAAACCAGTTCCAAAACAGGTTCATACTAAAAGATTTATTGTGAAGAAACAAAGGCGTTGTTCCAATGGCAAAGTAGAGATAGTCTCGTCTGCAAGCTGAAGCTGATTAAAACCCTACTTTTAGATTTGAGCATATTTGCTATTTCCAGACATGCACTCAAATCTTTTTGGTAATTTCTCAAAGCTGTACCAAATACTCAAGATTTAATGAAATTAATTATGAATCAAGGGAAGAATTGTTTGTCCTTCTGATTCATGCCTTCAAGCACAAATGAATGTTTTTACTAACTAGTCTTAAATGTGTTCTCCACGTGAGATGGTTTCCTAATTGAATTTCTGTTTCTTTGGTAAAGGCAGTTTTGTCTGAAACATTGTTTGGGAGGCTTGTGCAGGATGCACTACCAGGAGCAGATGACACTGGAACTATTTTCACCAATGCTGTGGAAGGTATGCAACTAGTCCCTATGATGTTTGTGTGGGGGTCCTGAATGCATATGTGATTGTTGCAGCACTCAAGGAGGGGGAGTGTGCTTTAGAACTGTTTTGACAATGGCAATAGAGAGGTTTGCAGCCAGATCCTGTTGTATCTGTGGAGGTTGTGAATGTGCATGCCAGTGTAATGGTACATGAAGAGGGTAGGCATGATTCTCATGATCAGATCAGTAAAAGTGGTTGTGGATGCATGTCTTGTTGGATATTAAATTGAGTAAATGAAAATTGACAGGGGGGTTTGAATCTGTTTGAGTTCCAATGGCTGAACCTGTTTGCCTAGTTTGATGTGCATACTTTGACAAATGAAATTGAACACATGGTGGATCTGAGTTTCCAAGCAATAGAACCCTTGCAACTCATGATGTGGATTTGAATGCTGTCACTGTGAAAGTCCCACCATGAATATTTTGGGAGATCTGATCCCCCTGGGACGGAGGATCATGCTTGCAATAAAGTTGTGGAAAAGAATCCAACTCCAGGATCAAACTCTCACATTGTTTCTGCTGATCGTAGGACATCTGTTGATCTTTTGGACTTGCTGATTGAGGTGTGTGTTTTTACTGAGAACCGCACGTGCAAGTCCTGTAGAAATCTTCTGGATACAATGGTAAGCACAATCTCAACACTGCCCTATAGTTGTGACCTTCAACAAGCGTTCTATTGAGACATTTAAGATTCTCAATCTTAATCATCATTGGCTCTGTCTGTAAGGTGAGAGAGACTACAGAATGTAGTTTTCATTTGGTCCGACATTTTGAGGAATGTGTTAGTGTGAGTTCATTTTCTGAGAACTATATGGAATGCTTCCTATGTTAACTGTTGCTGGGTTGAACTTGCCACAAAGAGGCAGAGCCATTGTGCAATGAGCCACTTGCTTGTTGTTTGTGGTCTGCTCAGTGGATGTAGGAACTCGCATATTACTTAGCTCTATAATAATACTAACAAATGTAGTAAATCTACTTTTCAACATTGTGATTGAAACAAAAACTGACATTGCTCTCTGTAATTGTAAAGCATATCTTGTAAGCCTATGCTACTACTCTGCACTATGCTACAAACAAAACCTCACATTTAACCTTTTGAGTTGTTGATTTGATTTCAAAACATGAATTATTTTAGTTACTCAATCCTACTCTAGGAAAAAATGTAATAAGTCTCTAATCATCAGGCTCTATGATTCAAAACGAAAACTAATATCAACTTATTATCTATCATATAAACAAGTCATAAGGCTTTCATTCTATTTGATAATTTAAATGAAAATTCACATCACATTATGGTCTTACATCACTCTATATTTAATGCATTTTTAGTCAAGTTAATTCACCATAATAAATTATATATATCACAGGAACAGCGTGTTTTAAAAAGTTCTGAACTTATTGAAAGATTAGCTGCTTTCAATCAATTTTTGGTTAGTATTAGGTCCAACATGCCATTACTTGATGATTTCCTTGACGGTTGTTTTTAAGTTCAAGGAGGGGCAAAAACGTTTACTACTATATTAAAACCATATTTAGCATCCTTGCAACTTAGTGGGCAAGTAAATAAATGGAAAAAATCATAGCTCTTTCAATTGTTTTATGGAGTAGACCATTCAATGGAAACAATCTTACAACCAGTTATTATAACCCTTGTACTACTCTAATGACATGCTATGGTCTTCTCCACATGCAAGTGATATTTTGTGGGGTAAATTTTTTTTTATGAAGGTGATATCACCTACATATTTTTTGCTAATACTTTGGAGGTTCACATTTTTATATTTGTAATGGTTAGCATATCATGAAGGATGAAGATAAGAGCTAGAAGTTGTGCTATTGGTTATATTAGTATGTGGATCTTATAATAGAGTATGGATCTTTCAACACATCTACCCTAATTTTTATTTTATTTGTGAAGGCATGAAAATGATCAAGAACACAAAAACCATTACCATAAATACAAGGATTACAACAAATTATGTATATGTAATATGCTTAAACATTATCATGAATGTACACACAAACATGAATATAAATGATGGCGCAAAACATGCAAAAGGTTCCAAATCAGATTTTGTTCATCACATTGAAAAACTTTGAACAAGACTAAAAGATTGTGTTGTAAGGGTAGACCTCATTTGGGTTGGGTTGCATCTATTTCCACCGATTTTGGGGAAAGGGGGCTCAAGGTTTATGCCCCCAGAAGCTTTCACAAAGCATTTTGTAATGCCCCACATCTAAGAAATCACAATGACTTGAATTGCATTCATTCAAGATTACTTTGATATCCAAACCATTAAACCACACGAATTTTTGAGCATTCTTCCTTGATCATCTGAGTCATTAAAGTGATTGTCTATTTTTAAAATATTCTAGTGTTAAAAGATTTAGAAATTAAGGTCCCATTTTATTCCACAATATAAATTTCTCCTTTGATGTTGACATAAACATTAGGACCTTTAGTTCTCAAATGTTTTTTCATGGTAACATAATCAAATACTTGACAGGACAACTTTTTGTAATGGATCTCATGCACATAGGTGATGGACTAATTTGATTTCAACAAAGGTTTCCATTTCTATTACATCCTCTGTTTGATTTCACTATCAACATCACAAAAACACACCTTGAGACCTTTATTTTCTATTACCATCGACATTTCACAACAAAGGCCATCAATCAAGTGAATCAATATTTTGGTTCATACATTAAAAACTTAACAAAGTTCAATGAAAATACATTTAATCTAATACATTCAGAAAAATGTAAAAATGAACATCCCATTTAAAAAGAACACATATAACATGTTTATAATATGATAGGTGCTACATTTTTGGTGGTCAATACAAAAATAACACAAAATTTTTTTAAAGGTCTAACTATCTAACTTGGTAATGGTCCGAATCACCTAGTGAATGTTAAACATTTCTCTCTAATATGACATAGGAGGAAACATTTAGTGGCCACAAGGTGTTTATCTTTGATATGACAAAAAAGGAAATGTCTAATGGTTACCAAACATTTGTTTCCAATAAAAGAAGGAAGGAAATGCCTAGTGGTTGCTAACACTAGAAATAATTGTGTCTTTTGCAACCAAGAAATCTATGATTACAAGTCATAAATGATTATATATATGAATTTAATAAAAAACTATTGCTTTGAATCCTATGTGTAAAAAGTGATAATCATATATTGATGGGGCATCATGTGATTATTAGATGATGAAGTGGTAACAAGCTAAAGGGTATCAATTTTCATCACTTTTATTTCATCTATATGGCATTCATGACT
>Ga0116231_10004014_pt1 | contig 30072 bp, 21 predicted proteins | sample S1TSphgellanicum_2_FD_89695 | JGI IMG/M metagenome (GOLD analysis project Ga0116231, IMG submission 89695) | Host-associated microbial communities from peat moss isolated from Minnesota, USA - S1T2_Fd - Sphagnum magellanicum MG | ecosystem: Host-associated > Plants > Peat moss > Unclassified... | reverse complement strand
TTTTGAGTTAACTACATATTCTAATCCAGTTTTAACATCTTCACTAGGATTTTTATACCCATATTTATAACCACTTTGATTAAAATAGTTTGGAATCATATTTGTTTCGACAGGTTTTTTAGATTTATTAACACGTTCAGTGATAATTTCCCCTAATAATTCCTCATTATCATTTACCATATTGGAATCATATATATTATTCACATTTGGAATTTCCTCAGTTGGTATAGGAGTCTCTTCTAATGGTTTTACTTCTTTAAAATTATCACTTATATATTTACCAAGTAGTAATAGCGATGGTATAACTGCTAATTCCATATATTATTCGGAAGAAAATAAATATAAATCATTTAACTTATATTTATTTATATCTATATATTACGGACTGTTCCTAATATTAAATACCTTCTTATCAGTATAATCTTGTGACCACCATGGATTTGTATATGGTACATTTTTATTCCCTGTTGTTGTTTTAGGTGGGAAATTTTTGTCTTCATAATCCTCTGACCACCAAGGAGTCATAGATGGCATATTCTTATTTACTGCTATATTCTCCACTGGAAAATTTGGTTCTGTGATGGGAGTGGTTGGTTTAAGTTTGTGAGCATCTTTAATATCATTTCTGGTCCATGCTCCTTCTCTAGCCCAAAAAGTGAATTCATAAGGATTAATTATTGGCCATTCGAATCGATCAATATTTATTTCACGGAAATTACTTGGTGGTAAATCCAAACGGGTATCTTCTGGAGTTAATTTCTTGCTGCAATTTTTAGGTATTAATAAAGGATTCTTGCTCAATATAGTATCTAATTTCTTCTCCTTATCAACCAAAGTATATCCGCTTATACATCTTCCTAAAGGATAACCACGATTAGATAATACTGATTCTACTTCAACAGGATATCCTCCTTCTGCAGTTGGAATTTCAGAAGAAAATGGAACTCTATTGTTTCGAGCACCAGTTGATGAAACACAAGGATTACAATTATCCCTTTGCCCAATATATAAATGATAATACATGGGTTCCTGTGATTGTTTTAATTTTTCTTCATACGCACAGATATCATATGGAATTCTGGTTTGTGCCATATATACTTATATATATAGTAAATATATTTTTCTATATATAAAATTATTTATTTATTTGCGAAGATTGCATGGCTTGGTATCCGGATGATAACCAATATTAAAGTTACGAGGTAAGTTATAGAAGTTAATTATGTCTCGTTCACATGTATATGGCGTAATTGTAGGGTATACACGGCATGCAGCCATATTATCAGGTCCACATGGCTTATATCTAGCATCAGGACATAAACTGTTTAGACGTGTTATGATCCGTAAATCACTTTCGACATCAACACGTGTACCGATACGTTGACGATCTTCTTCTGCTGGATTGGTAACACACTTATTACAGTTTTCGTAATATGGAGCCCAAACAACATGGTCGAATATATCTTTACTTTCTCCTAGTCGAGTATTATAAGCACAAGTATCATAGCCTAATCGAGTTGAACTCATCTATATATATAATAGGGATTAGAAATTTTATAATATTGTAAAAATAATTGAAAAATAAATGAATTATATATCTATATATTTGTATCATTATGATTATCATTATCATTGGATTACCTGGAAGTGGAAAAACAACATATAGCAATAAATTAAAACTAAACAATTATCAAATATTCGATGATTTTATATCTAATTTCTTTAATGGCAATTTAATTGCAGCCCTCAAAAATTATATAAATATATGTATTAACGACCCACGATTATGCGATATAAATATTTTCAATAAATATATCAAAATAATACAAAATTTTGTTTCCAAAGAAAATATCTCATTAGTACTTTTCCAAAATAATTATAATGCATGTTTAAAAAATTTAACTGATATTAAAAAAATTAATAGTTTAAAATACTTATCTACTAAATATGATCTTGATAATTATCAATTATATAATCACATAATTATCCCCGTATTTGAAGAATCCTTTGTCTAATATTCATTGGTATAGCATTTATATCAATATTTGTATTAGCTAAATAATGACAAACCATATTTTTAGCCCTATCTCTAATCATCTTGCTGGTAAACGGATTCTTATTATATTCATACAATTTATCCTTTATTTTTTTATAATCAGTGAAAGTATAATAGTAATTCATTTCATCCATTTTTTCAACTATATCATCTATTGTTTTAATCGATGGATAAAATTTAGTTACTGCATCAATACCATTCCCAATAAATATTTTACATAATTCTGAATCATCCCTTATACTCATACCTCTCTCTTTTAATTTATCCTCCAATATTTTCCTTCTAATATCCTGTTTTTTTATTGCTTCTTCCTTTAATTCAGATTGTTTTTCTATTGACATATAGTTATCAATTTGATAATTATTTACTATCATTGTATCAATCCAACCACTATAATAACCATTGGAATAATTAACCATTAATAAAAATACAGAATCATTGTCAACTATAATTTCATATAGATTTGGTGATTCACTATCTTCTCGATTTTTATTTATATAATAACCATCTGGCAATTCAATTTCTTGTATTTTATTAAATCTTTTACCAACTAATTTCATAGCTAAATTTTCAGTATTTTCAAATCTAGATATACTGCAGCATTCACCTATAGCCATTATCCGTAATTTTTTATTTGTATCTTCAAATGAAAATTCTATCATATTACTATCATTAAGTACTTCTTGATAATAGTCATTAAAAATAAGATATTGTTTTACATGTGTTATAATCTTGCCAACTAATTCACTATAGTCACTGGATACATTCTCATTATGCATTTTTATTATATAAATAACTAATTTTTATATCATAAAAAGATCAATATTTTTAAATTACTTTACGGGTATATTTATCCAAGTTACGAGTATCTATACCTCCAACTGGAAATGGAAGAACTATATGTTTAGGATCCATATAATTTCTGTTTAAATCATAAAATCTATTTTGTTCTATATCACCTAAGTGTTCAGTGTATATTTGTCTGGTGCTCTCCGAATATGTTACATAATTGTTTATATCCGTATTACCAAAACCATGTCCTGGACCTTTATAAGCAGTTCGTATATAATTAGACCAATCCAAATCTTTTCTCCTTGGCACGTATAACATCAACAATGGATTACATTCACTACTCACTCTCCAAGTTGCTTCCGCGTCGTCTTGAGAGGCACCAAAATTATTTTTTGATCTACAATAAACACCTGGTTGTCTTAAATAAGTGTCTATATTAACATTATCTTCGAGATTTACGCGGTTTTCGGCGATATAACCAGGGATATTTAAAGCTGGATCATTAGCTTGAACTGAATTGGAAAATCTTGCGGGACAACCTAATTCGGTTTTGATGGGTGCATTAATATAATCTTTGTATAGATTTTCCATATTGAAATTGTTAATATAGCGCATCTTTTCTTGATTAAATGTACTCATATTATATATTATAGAGATATATAAAAATAAATTCCATAAATATATTTATATGGAAAACAATATATTAACAGGAACACCTAGAGAATTAGCGTATCTAATATTTAAAAGTGACCCGCGCCCTCCTTTATCAAATCAACTGTATTTAGACGAAACCGATAATGAATTTATATTTCAAGTATTATTAAATATTTTTTTGAATGGATTATTGATAAAAGAGAGTTTAATTAGGAAAACGCCGGAAAATAAATATAGTTTAGTGATGACAGAAGATATGTTTATTAAATTCAAACTTCATTTTAGAAGTATTGGATTTGATATAAATTATAAGGTAAAGGAATTCAATGAATATGTTAGTTTAACTGATGATGATTATAAATATAGTTATTGTAGAATATATGTTAAAGAGGATTTTAATTTCATATTTGGTGTCAATCTAAATTTTTATAAAAGGCCAATTAAATATAATGATAAAATAAATTTAGATAAGTTTGTTGCTACATTTGAAGATAGTGATTTATTATATTGTATTAATTTCTCATATTTTACTGGAGATTAAGAACCAAATGGTTTACCAAATGAATCTCGGCCAATTCTTATATCCTCATATTCCAAGCAATTGCTATTATCTTGTTTACATGTCTTTGGTTCTCCGTATAACCAATTTGCAAAAGATTGTTGATCATTTGGAATTGTCGTTGCTGGGGTCGTGTAAAATTGTCTTCTTAACGCTTTATCCACAAATATATCATCCACATTTTCATATAAATTATTAGTAAATGAATCATCTAGTTGTTGACTAATATCTTTATCGTCATAATCACATGCAGGAGGTCTTACTGGATTTGTAGTATAATCTGATTGTAATATATTCATATAGGGATTATTGATGGATGGTTTTTGACATTTGGGAGCTTCTTCTTTTTCGACTTTTTCTCTAAACTTAGGATCAATTTCTTCCTTTTGTCTTTTTAAAATATCACTACTATTCAAATAATACAATAATAAAGATAAGAGAAATATAAATACGGGTATGTAAAACCATATAGAATCAGATCTAAATAAAGTTAATATTATAGCTAAATAAATAGCGAATCGAGTTAATGCATTTAATTGTGCATTATTATTCATTTTTTTGTCTGGATAGAAATTGATGTAACCAGTATATAATATTGAAGGATCTTGTATCCAAAATTTTTCATCATTCATAATCTTCTAATATATTTATAGTAGAAAATTGTTCATGAAATTAAGCATATTTATTTATCAGATCATTTAATTTCTTAGCATCCGCTCCCTTAAATTCATCCAATTTAGTCAATTTATTATTAATTACTCTGTTAAATATAAATGTCGGCATTGCAGTAATTCCAAACTCTTGAGCCATTTCTTCACACTCATCTACATCTATATACATAAAAACAATATTCGGAGCTAATACACTAATTCCTTTATTTGTTTCATTGTTATATATCTGTTTTTTGATAGATTTACATGGCCCACACCATGTCGCTGTAAACATGAAAATTAATAATTTATCGTTATATGTCTCTATCTGTTTTATTAAATCATCTTTATTCACAATATGTAAAGGTTCCATTATGATATAATTTATTGTTATATAATAATGTTATTAATTAAACGAATTATTTTTCACTTTTTTTTATTTGATCCATTAGTTTACTTACATCATTATTCCTATAAAAATCCTCCATCTCCTTAAGTTGTTCTTCCGTTAAAGTAGCTGGAACTGCAGGCATATTACCCGCAAGAGTTCCCATTAAAGAACTCATCATCTCAACAGGATTTTTACCATCGCCGAATAATTTGCCTAAATCTTCAATTTTAGCATCATTCCTAGAACCTTTCCAAATAAATCATTTGGGTTAAAATTAGGTGGTAACATATTATCTCCAATATTAAGTACTTTTTTGACTGAATTAAATACATCATTAACTGAACAATTTTCAGGCGTCAATTTATCTCCATATTTCTCTGAAAGTAATTGAATTGTCTTAAATGTTCCACTTAATGGATTCCCTCCATCCTTATTCACTTCTTTAAACGTATTAGCAATATCCTTAACTACATTATCCATATTGATTTTCAATGGAGTCAATACTGCTTTAATTTCTTCCACAAAATTATTTGATGAATATTCAGTATAAAATAATTGTGCATAATGCCAAACCAAATTCTTCAATTCATCATCCCCAGAATCCAATAGCTTTTTCAAATTTAATGATGGTATTAAGGTAATATGTTGTGTACTCTTGGATGAATTATGAAATAATTTACTATTCCTATTTAATAACATCTTCCTGTTCTTATCCGAAATATCTATATCAGAAACATATTTAGTTAAAATTTTATTTACATCTTCTTCATCATTAATGGATTTAATTACATTTTCTAATTTGTCTTTTTTAGATGGTGCTAAGTCCACTAGACTATTAATAAAATCTATGTATTTTGATTTCTTGTCCATTATATGAAATATCAAATTATATTTTTTATAATAGTCTTACGCGGTTAAAATAATTTTTTCTTCAAATATTCTTCGGTATAATATACCAAAACTTTCATATAATCAAATATGGATTGTTTTGTATCACTGTCTAATGTATGCCAAATTTTAGTACATTTAGTTATTAATGACAACTCATTCTTACCACCCTTTATATGTGAATTAATATCCATCTTAAGGAAAAAATTCTCATCCTGATTATGAATCTTGTCTTTTAATGGATACACTAATAACGCAAATTGATCTATTAATAAAAAAGCATTAAAAGCAATCGCCTGTTTAGCCATATTTGTATTTGTAATAATTTCATCATCACAATATATTTTCTGCATTTCCTCCATAAAATTCAATAATTGTAAATTAAATTCACTGACTATTTCAGATAATGATGTCATATATTATAGTATATCTATAGATTTCTTTAAATAATTATAAACGAATTCATTTTCTTTGACCATATTTTGTTTGATTATACATCATCTGTTGCATTCTTTGTTGCTGCATTTGTTGTTGCTCCATTCTTTGTTGTTGTAATTGCATTTGTTGCTGCTGTTGCATTCTTTGTTGTAATTGCATTTGTTGCTGTTGCATTTGATGTTGAATTTGTTGCTGTTGCATTCTTGGATTAGGTTGTTGTAGAGGTGTTGTATTTCCTGAAAAATTACTATCTAATTGTGATCTTTTATTTACCAAATCATTTAAGTATTTAGTTTGTAATGTATCATTTATTTTATTTTCATATTCAGGTGCTGTTAAAATGAATTGATCTTCCTTTCCAAACAAAGCATTCTTTTTAAGTAACTTATCATCATCTTCATCTTTAATAAAAGTATAATTATCAGAAACATTTTTCATTTCCCTTTTAATTATCCCCGCAACATCATTTTCATTATTTGAATTTCCTTTAGCAGTCATCAATAACGGGTTCATCTTTGGATTCGCATACAAATCTACTTTTTGTTGTGATACCATATTATTAGAAGTTTGCATAAATTGTTTTTTTGTATTAAACCAGTTGAAAGCTGCTGCACCTTCTAATGGTTTAGGTAATCCTGCAACTATTAAAGTTGGAACCTTGGTTATATTTTTTGGAATATTTTGAGTTTCATCTACATTTATAAGTGTAAACATATGTAAAATATTTTCAGTCTGAAATAATTTAATTAATTCTGAACAATAACCACATCTCCTACTATAAAATAAAATATTGGGGGTATTCTTATTCATTTATAATATCATAATAATTTTATCTGGAAAAATAAACTTATCTAAATATATTATACATATGAACCCCGCAGAAACTTATGTCATTTCATATTACACTACTGACGGTAAATACAAAACAGAATATATACCTAAAAACATCTATAACGGTAATGCAGAATTTATGTCAAATGATAATCAAGATGCAAATAGTTCCACCGTTATGATTTATATTAAATCAGATATCAAACCAATAACAAAAGATGAGTTTGATCGGGAATTCAATATAACTGAATAAAACATAAAAGTGCAATTATTTCATAAAAGCAAAAAAAAATTGATCGCAATCATAAATAGATTGCGCTGCGATATTTATCGCACCACAAAGGTAATTTTTTTTGCAATTATTTCATAAAAGCAAAAAAAATTGATTATTACACTATATAAGAATTATTTATCATAAGTCTTATATATGGACATATCTATAAAACAAGTCGAAAAAAGTAAACAAAAATTATATTTACAATTCAAAGGTAAAGATGTAAACGATATCCTAGTTAATACACTTCGACGTATTATATTAGAGCATATCCCTGTATATGCTTTTGATCCAAAATATATAAAGATTGATAAGAATACATCAATATTTAACAATGATTATATGAAATTAAGGATAAGTAATTTCCCGATAACAGGGATTGATAACGATGTCAAAACATTGGATAAATTAGAATATCTTGAAAAGAAAGCTGCTGTTAGTTTAGCTACTGAAAAGTTAGATGATATAACCGATAATATAAATGAATTAAATATGGTAGTAAATATTAAGGCAACTGGTAATGAATTAAATGTTACTACAAAAAATGCCAAATTTTATATCAATGAATCAAATATCAATAATATATACAAAAACGATTTATTGATTTGTAAATTAAAAGATGATCAAGAATTACAATTCACAGCAATTGGTAAATTAGGTATTGCAAAAATGTCTGATATTTGGAGTGCAGTCTCTATTTGTGTCTTCGAAGAAATCTCTCCAAGTGAATTCATCTTTAAACTAGAATCATCTGGTCAATTAGAAGAAACTGAAATTATTAAAAGAGCATGTATTATTTTGAAAACTAAATTAAATAAATTAAAGGAATTTATTAATAATTATAAATTCGAAAATAAGAAAAAAGGCATTCTAATACTAGATAATGAAAACCATACTATGGGAAATTTATTAACTCATGGATTGCAAGAACATAAAAATATAGAATTTGCAGGCTATAAAATGGATCATTTATTAATAGATCAAATTATTATTAGATATGTAACTGATGGAGGTAAATCAATCAGTTCCATATTTGATGATGTAATATCAAAGAAAATTAAAATTTTCGATAAAATAAAAGATCTCTTAAAATAATCTAATTCTCAAACATACAATTCAATAATATAGCTATCATCTTAATAGACACCTTATCACATTTATTTGATACATTCCTATAAGATGCATAAATTGGATCAGTTTGTTCTGCATCTGCTTTTGCTTTAAGAATCTTTCGTGCATGTAATAACTTCAATAATTCCTTCGTATCATATCCCTTCAATAAATTATATATATCACAGATTCTTAAATTATAATTTTTATTCGCTAATTGATTGTTATTCTTCTTTAATATATATTCCTCCTTCTTCTTATAGTATATCCCTCTTATTTTATATAATATTGTTGTATATTCGCTTGACAATATTTTATATAATTCCTTATTCTTATGTGATGCATCCCGATAATTCCATAAAATCTGAAATAATTCATATAATTCACTCGTTAATACTTTAAATGTAGCATCTATGACCCCTAATGTGTCATATGGTTCCTCATCAAATAATGGATTAAATATTTTATTATTTTCTGGGAATATTTCTAAATGTTTCTTCAAATAACCCGTTTGATATAATTCAACAAAACTACTATAAATGTTAATACTATTCGGTTTCAATGTATTTAACATCATATATCTCTTCGATTGTATCTTCATCAATAATGTTTTATTAGTTTCTTCATCCAAAAATTTAATAACTACTCCCTCCATCTTTGGAGCTACTCTAATATCATCAATTTCATTTTCTTTATCCAACTCAGAAAAATCATTGTATATTTTGGGTTTTAATGGAATATAATTATTGAGGAATTTCCCCTCCACCTCTAAATGTGTCTTTTTATCCCGAGTCATTACATGAATTAACTTTTTATACATCGCATCCCCAAAGTATTCACTGTAATCTATGAAATTTTTATTGTCATAATGCACTAACACAAAAAAATAATAATATTCTTTATCTAAATTAACAAAAAAATTATCTCCAGCACATTCAATGAACATATCATAATGCGTCTTCTTACTCTTCCATTTAGATTTATTTGCATCTAAGCATTTCCTTGTTGATACATGCCATTTATCATCATAATTATATATTGCTAATAACGTCCCTTCATAACATTCTTCTATACTCTTTTTATTTTTCTTATCCGATGTATACATATTGAATAAATGTTGTTTTGCATCATCATTATATAACATTTCATCGAAACTATAACAAACAACATCTAATGTATTTCGATCCATTATTAGACTGCGACATTCTTTTTCGAGAGGTGTAAATTTAGTTGTATCTTTGGTATAATTGTTAAATAACATAAATAGATTACTATTTTCAAATTCTCGGACATTTATTCTGTTGCTCATTGATGTAATTTTCTTTTTTAATTCATTGTATGTTTTTTCAGGTAAAGAATTAACAACCTCGGTTATTGCAAATTTAATGCTCATTTATAATCAAATTATTATTATTAATACATATCTCTTTATATGAAAATAAATCAACTTTTTTCTGTATTTTTTAGTTTATTTGCAGCAAAAAAATCATATCTATATATATATGTATATTGATAAAATCGATGAACTGATCGACAGTATATTAGATAAATTTTATTATAAAGAGATCAAATCAGTAAGTCAATTTTTTGAAAAAATTAAGAAAGATCGAGTATTCGACAAATATTATGAAAAAATTAATTCAATCATATACTCTTATATTAAAGGTGTTGATATGACAGAAATTAAAAAAATCATATCTCAACCAGAAAATATTTCATTCATTAATGAAGTAAATCGCCGCTATCTCGCATATTATTGCTACATGTATATTGGATATTATGTAAATGATAAAGAAGTCTATATAAATAATTTACTCGAAATTTCCAAACAAACATCTTCCAATAAAAGTGAATTTATGATTAAAAATTTTTATAACAGCGATAATAATGCAACTCTTATCAAATTATATGATCTAATTAGAAATATCGTTCAGTTAGTTAATATAGATGATCCAAATAAAATAAATGATTTAATATCTAAAAATGATAAATATTTACCTGCAGCAATTTTCTTAAATGATATCGGTAATGAACATGTTATGACTCACTTTGTTGGCAATACCGATTTAAATCTGCATAATATAATCAAAACATTAATCTTCAGAGAAATTTATCTTAAGCAAGAGAAAAATGATTTATTCCAAATTATAACCGCTGCCGAACAAAAGCAAGGAGAATTCAAATATATAGATATTGTAGTTCCACGAATAAATTATATTGATTATTCAATTATTGAAAGTTTATTATCAGCTCAAGATGTTAAACGAGGTATTGCGCAAGAAATATGGGAATTATTGACTGAATTTGAAATTTTACTTGAAACAACTATGACTCCTGAAAATAAAATAATTGAACTATTAGATAAACAAATCGTTATACCAATTGTTGATGATTTCCTACGATACCATAAAAATACAGAAACTTATGATAAATCAGCTAATACCTTCGAAAAAAATAAAATTGATGCTTTAACCAAAATTGACCAAAGAGAAAAATCTAACAAAAAAGATAACACTAAAATCCGCTATATTGTTACCAAAGTTAATAAGATTGCCGACCTATATTCCAAAGCCGTTAAAAATAATCCAGCAATGAAAAAAGAACTTGATAAAATATTTTATCAACCATTAATTCATCGTAAAGCTATAATCATAAATGAAATTGAAGAGCTCAATATAATCAATAAATTAGAAATTCAAGGAAAAACAGCAATTGAAAATAATGAATATTATTCCGATCTAAAAGCATATCGTACCTATCCATATATTAATTTTCATGAATTTAAAAAATATGGATTTGGAATAAAACCAAATAGAACTATTGATGCAATTCGATTTACAAATTTTGAATTCAAAGAACAGGATAGATTTGCAGGTCTATTAAAAAACACATTACAAATGCGAGTTGCTGCCAAAGATACCAAAGTCAATATAGTCGGTGTAGTAATTCCATCAATGAAACAAAAATTACCTATTCAATGTATACGATTAAAAAATATAAATAATGTGGGTAAAGAAAACGGTTTTGCAGAAGTAACAAAAATATTAAATTCATCCGAACAATCAAAAACAATTTATTGGTTATTTGATATTAATAAAGACGTCCTGCATACTGATGTTTACGAGGAAGTTAGTTCTCTAAATTTCGAGGAATATTGTAAATTATTATTATCTAAAATATACGATGAACTGATACAAATTACATTTGATAAAGTAGTTAATAAAATTGGGAAAGAACAATCATATTACAATAGTTTAAATATATTAGATAAAATGGAAGAGAATCTCGTAACTATACCATATCTCAGTCCATTATATATCCAATTACAGAAAATTATCTATTATGACAAAGCAATTAAGGCAGTTAGAGAATTTGATAAGAATGAAAATATTATACCGGGCATAACTGGGGAAATTATTAAATTACCGGTAATCAAAGAAGATAAAGAAAAAGAGGAAATTATTCATGTAACTGATGAAACAAAAAAAGAAGAAGATCAAAAAGAATTTATCATAGAAGGTGCAATTTGCCAACACTTTTTATCATGGGGTAAATTAATTATTCTAAGAAATAAAAATCCTAATAGATTCAATCAATTATTCTTTGAATTTTTCAAAAAATATGTAACAATGAATTCTGAACAAGACTTTATTTGTAAGAGTTGCAGTAGTTTAATTGATATTAAAAAATATGTATCTGAATATCAACCAGGTGGAGATACTTATGCATTAAGTTTAGCTATCAGTGTACCTTTAGAGGAAATGGCTGAATACGAAAAGTATAATAAATCAATTAAATATATTGATAAACTAATTGAAAGAATTTGTTATATATCAAAAATTGTTTATTATATTGGTAATGATGCTAACGTTAAAAATCGACGCCAAAATATAACCAAAGAAATTATTGATTTAATTATACTTCAGCATAAAACATTACAAAATGATTATAATAAAAGAAGAGAGCGAGGAGAAACTTCTAGCAAATTATATGGCGTTTCCCGAGATTTATCCAACTTTTTCTTATTCCCTTTAACCAATGATATATTCGTCTATTCTAGTAAAGATATTGATAAGTTTAAACAAATTAAAATAAATAATGTAATCACTCTCATCTTATTCACTATGATAAATGAACTTAATTTAAATCAAATATTGCATCTTGCTTATGATAAAACATGTAATTACTTTTTATTTGAAAAATATGGATTTGGATTATTTGACGGGTTAATGATTAGAAATAACAATGGTAATGATTTAGTACCCATTAAAAATTATAAATTATTGTGTTTCGTCATTTATTATCTCTCATGTGTTTTATTAAGATTTAAAGTATGGTTATATAAATATTCGGTTGAACAAAAGATCAGTGTAAGTCCTCTATTACAAAAAATAATAATTCACACATTAGTTGAATTAATTAATAGTATATTGGAAGTTAATACTCGGGAAGATAAAAATTATTTATATGAGATAACCAGTACTAAATTCTTCGTTAAATTGAGAACAGTTTATAATGATACTGAAATACTAGAAAAATTAGCACAACAAAGTGATAAGAAGGTTGAAGTCGATAAAAATACCAAAAAAGTCAGGTTCATAAATAAAAGATTTGAAAATATTCCCTTAACTGGAACCGTAGAACCATATACTAATGATATGACACAATATTTATATTGTATTCCTCAATTACATGAAATAAAACGAGAAGTTAAAAAATATATCACTTTGGATAAATTAAATAAATTAACTAATTGCCCAACCGGCGAATTTCATAAATGGAACTCTCAGAAAGATCTTAAATGTACCAGATGTGATTTTTCATTAACTGCTGAAGCACTTAAAGATGCTGATAAAGATGATAAAAAAATATTGGATGCAGTTTATAATCTACAATTAAAAAAACTAGCTGCTATATTTTGTCCATCTGGATTGAAACATGTTATTGATCCGATAAAACAGGAATGTGTTAGATGCCATAAGAGTACGAAAGGAAAAATAGAAGATACCTATAATGAAAAAGAATTGAATGAAATGATGGATAATTTATTGAAGAAACAAGAAAAGAAGTCCTTACGAGATCATGAAATATTGAAAGAACAAAAAGAATATATATTAAATAGGAAGAAAAAGGTTGAGAAATTGGATAAAAAGTTATCATCACAATGGGATAAAAATATAGATGCAGTTATCAATCAATTTATTGATTTAATGGAATCAATTATTGGAGTTAATATTAACGTCAATAATAAAAATTTATATTTGAGACAAAATATATATATCGTAGATCATGATTACAGTGGAAATTCACTTAAAGAACCTATAATTATTCAAGAAAAAGATGGAAGAGTATCATATAACAAAATGGATCCATATTTCAAAACATCAGTATTATATTATAAAAATAAAGCACAAGATATAGTTGTATATTATGATGCAGTTAAGATGCATTTATTAGGATATAAACAAAGTAGTAAAGATTATGTCAAAATACAAAATAGTAATAAATACATCAAAGTGAATATATCAATGTATAATAAAATAAAATATCTTGGTTTTAATAATAATTTTATAAATATATTGGATGAATACAAGGACTTGAATTATATTAAAGATAATAAAGAAATAATGAAAATATTAGTTTCAAATATAATAAGAAATAGGATAAACGAATTGAAGAAAATAGGGGGTGATATTCAAAAAATAATATATCAAATTAAATTCAAATATGAGGGATTAGATATATTACCTATTGCTAAAAAGTATTCGAAAATATTCAAAGATATCAGTTTAAGTGACCCAAATGATAAAAAATCTAAAGTATTCAAATATTGGAAGTTGATAAATGAATCTATTTTCTTTGAACCTATTAATAAACCAGTAGAAGTAACATTAATAAATAATGTAAATAAAGAACCAAATTATATAGATAAACATGATGTAATTAAGTATGGTAATAATGATACAGTAATATTATTTTATATTATAAGTGAATTGATTAAATTATTTAAATTAAATACTGATAAATTTACAAAAACACAATTGGTTTATTTAGTTATCGATATTTTTGATTATATTTATAATATATATTTTGTCGGATTTTATAGTGTCGATTTGAATTTTTTCAAATATATTCTCGATTCAAGTTTATCTATAAGTGACGAAAATATGAAAAATTTATTGAACTTAGACGATACATTCACCGAACTCACCGAAGAAGATATCGAAAAAAGAAAGGAGCAAGAAGAGGTTGATCAGGAATCATGGGATTCATTAGATGTAGATATACCTGAAGATTTTGATGCGGATGTAGATGGAGATATGGAAGTGAATTTTGAAGGTGTGGATGTGGGAGAAGATAGTGAATTGGTGGAATTGCATGAAGCGTTGATTCCATAAAAATATAAAAATACACTATTTTATTTCAATAAAATACGATAATTTATTGAAATAAAATATCATATTATAGTATAATAAATGAGGATTAATTATGACAATCTAATCGTTATCATTTTCCTTTTAGCAATACTGTACTATTATGCCCAGAAAAATGTCGAAAAATTCGAATTGGATGAAACTGTCCCCGATTACTATCCAATCGATTATACAAAAACTATTTATGGCGACTTCATGGGATCCACTATCAATAATAAAAGTTTAAGTCAATTAGAACAAATATTATTTGAAGCCAGGGAAGTAGCCAATGAAGATCAATTGGGTGTCGATGTATTTAATCGCCCTGGATTACCTGTATTAAAGTCTATGTTAACTCCTGAAAAAGTAAAACCAATTACTGACTATTTAATTGATCTAATTAATGGTTTAGGAAATGATATCAATACAGTTAAATTAAATAATGCTTATAACATTATAGAAGAACAAACTGAAACAGAGGCTAAAATATCAATGGATTTAAATTTGGCCTATTATGTTAAAAATAATCCAACATTTTTCATCAAAAAATCACAAATGGTACCCGATAAATTATATAAGATTGATGATGTTATTGTTCATGTAGAATTTTTCTCATTGAAAGAATTAATAGACGACATATTCGCTAATCAACAAAAATGTGATAGATTATACGTGAATCAGTTATTTATTAAAGGACATTCCCACCAAGCTTTTTTGCCAGGTAGTAACATTGTAAAGCCATTAACACATGAATTATTAACGAAGGATGATCAAATGTTTACCAATAAGGAAATAGATGAAATTTTAAGACAAACTAAAAACACTCATTTACAAGAAATGGATGGTCGTACTGCTCAACCTGAAACTGCACCAAAATTAACTAAACATTTCGATGAATATGTTGTAGGAACCATGTAAAGCTCAATTTATGATATTAGATAAATATTATAATATCATAATTTAAAGATTCTTCAATTTCTGTATTCTTTGTTTATTAATATTCAATAATTCATCATGTCTTTGTATTTCATTAATCATCATTGGTATCAAAGAATTATAATCCACCGAATTTATATCTCCATTTGCATCCCGTATCACTAATTCAGGATAGAATTCATCAACTTCTTCAGCTATTAAACCATACTGTAATTTTTTACTATTGTCATCTTTATAGTTAAATACAACTGGTCTTAATTTCATTATATTATTCGTTTTATCTCCCATTTTATGTATATTTTCCTTGAATTTAATAGATGATGTTGAAGTTCCTACCTGTCCTTCATTATTCATATACATTGTAACTCCTGAACTTACTGTACTTCCATAAATTCCTGCAATATAACATCCAAGATTATTGTTAGTTTGATCACCTAGTCTAATTACTTCACTGTCTCCAGCAATTCCACTAGTTCCAATAACTATATTATTACTTTCAGAACTAGTATATGCACTACCAGCTTGAGATCCAATAATAATATTATTAGTTCCTGTAAGTAATGATGTTGCTGCTTTATATCCTAAAACGATATTATTAGTACTTCCCGAACCGGTAAAATTTTGTAATGCCTGTGTTCCTGCAGCAATATTTGTTGAACTAGTACATTTATTTAACGCTTCATAACCTATAGCAATATTATCACTAATATTTTGTACTGTTGATGGATTCAATGCATTAGAACCAATTGCTATATTTGTACTTCCAGATATATTTTGTCCTGCTTGATAACCAATACAAATATTATCACTTGTGGTTGTGATATTACTACCTGCATTTGTACCCATAGCTATATTATCAGAACCAGATGTAATACTTGATAATGCATTTGCACCAAATGCGATATTAAATTCACCTGTAATATCAGTTGGATTTCCGGCATTTTTTCCGATACTTATATTGTAGTTTATATCAGCTATGAATATATTTCCACCTTTATATATATTATTAGATGTACTACTAGAATTTCCCATATATAGATTTGAATTACTGTCTATTGTAATTGTACTATTAGCTAAAGTAGTTCCAGTCGTACCGGAAAATTTAGCTATACCATTATTAGTTGAGCTATTGGGTCCAATCACAAATGCTGGTTGATTTTGCCATTGTGCAGTAGTACTACTGGTAGCAATTAATACTTGTCCACTAGTTGGGGCTGACCCAGTTAAAGTGACATCCCATATAGTACCATTAATTAATTTATTTGCATTGACGGTATTAGTAGCGTCATCAATTACTACATTTTTAAGATTACTATTTAAGAAATTTATAGTATCATTTATTGCGCCGATACTCAAATTTTTAGCAGTTAGTCCTCCATTCAAATTAGATACTCCTGATATTGTCAATGTACCATTAGTTGATATGTTACCATTAGTTATTGAAAAGTTCGTCATTGTTAAATTATTATTTAAAACAATACCTCCAATAAAATCACTAGTTCCATCCACTGTTAATGATCCATTTATTACTGTATTACCACCTGGAGAAACTGTAAATAAATTATTCACGTTAATTCCCCCGTTTAAATTTGCTATTGAACTCACATTTAATGTCCCGCTCGCTGTTATATCTCCTGATGTATCTATAGTAGCAATACCTCCATTAATTGTTAAAGCTGTTGTTCCAGAACCAGATATCGCAACTGTATTTGTTGCAATAGATGAAACAGTAATACCAGCGCCACTAATTTCTCCGGATGCGATAATACCTCCTGAGAATGTCGCTAAACCTCCAATATATAATTGTTTACCTATCCCCATTCCACCTTCAACTATTAAAGCTGCAATAGCTGGTGTAGGTGGATTCGGCGGAACATAATCTTGTGTAGATGTAATTTCAACATATGAATTTACAGTTAATGGACCAGCTATTCCCAATTCAGTGAAAGCACAAGTACCGAGAAATGATGCATTATTTGCAACATTAACGTTGCCAGTGGTTAATTGTTTGCCAGCATTATTTAACTGTGTTGCTGCGGATGTTGAAGTTGTACCTAATGCTAAAGTTAATGCACCTACAGCGGCAGTTCCTAATCCTGTAAATGTTGTCATATAATATAAATTGATTTATTTTTTTAATCAATAAAGCAAATTATTTTTCTAATTTTCTAATTTCTTCTTCTTGTTCCATTATTATCTTATTATTATACTGTATTCTATCTAATATCATTGAAACCATATTATGATACTGTACTGAATATATTTCACCTTCTTTATCCCTAACAACTAATTCAGGATATATTTCATTAACTTCTTCGGCAATTAATCCATATTTTATATGTCTATCAGTATCTTCTTTGTAATTAAAAGTAACTGGATTTAATTTTAGTAGATTGTTAGAATCCATATCTTCTATATCTTCCTTGAATTTTATAGATGATGAAACCGTACCTAGATTTCCATTTACATCTATTAAAAGTTGAGCTCCTCCTACATTATTACCATATATCCCAGCTATATAGCAAGTAGTTTGAGATGACCCTATACGAATTACACCATTATCGTTACCAATTCCCTGAGAACCGATATAGATATTATTGCTGCCACTAATTATTGCACTATTATTACCAATTGCTAAATTATAAGATCCTCCTGAATTATATAATGATTTATATCCAATTGCGGTATTATATGAACCGGATCCAATACTCATCAATGTAAAATTACCAATAGCAGTATTCTGGTTACTATTAGAACATGAAAACATTGATTCATATCCAATTCCGATATTAGCATTTATATCATCTGAGTCATCAAGTGATTGAGTACCTATACCTATACAACCGATAGATGTTGTTGTAACTGCAAATGATTGACGACCGATGGCAATATTAAATGCTCCAGTTGTAAAATCTCTAAGTGATTCATATCCAATAGCTACTATTCCAGCTGAACTTTGGATTCCTTGTAATGCGTATGGCCCTAATCCATAATTTAATGTTCCCGTGACAGAACTTAAATTTCCAGATCCCACACTCGAATCTCCTATACCAATACTATTATTATAGTTATGGATAAATATATTCCCTCCCTTATATATATTATTACTAGTGGCAGTTGAATTACCCATATTTAAATTAGAATTAGTATCTATAGTTACAGCACTACTTATTAAAGTACTGCCTGATGTATTTCCATACAATGCAATTCCATTAGTTGTTGATGATCCGGGACCAGTTATATAGGAAGGAAGACTCTCCCATTGAGCAGAAGATGAACTAGTTGCATATAATACTTGTCCAGCAGATGGAGCTGAACCACTTAATGCGACTGACCAAGTGGTACCATTGAATAGTGTACCGGCAGAAACAATATTAGTGGAATTATCAATGATTGAATTTGTAAAACTATTATTATTAAAAGTAATAATTCCACTAGTTGATGTTATACTTAAATCTCCTGTAGTGGTGCTAATTCCTCCATTTAAATATGAATTACCTGATATTGTAGATGATCCGGATGTTACTATATTTCCGGTTGTTGTATCTATTGTAATTTTAGAATTACTTAAAGTAGACCCAAATTGAACATTTCCAATTAGAGAATTTGTTCCACTAGCTGTAAAAGTGCCTGCTGTTGTCAAATCTCCACTGATATCCACCACAAAATTATTAGTATTTACTAGAATTGTATCGCTCAATGTACTCAATCCCGTAATTGTTGTTACTCCACTTCCACTAATATTACCGGATGCATCTATACCGCCCTTTGTTCCTGCAATTGTTAATGCCACTGTTCCAGATCCAGATATTGCACAAGTGTTTGTCGCCAATGATGATGCAACTATTTCAGGACCAGTTATCGAGCCAGTTGCAGCAATTCCTCCTGCCAAAGTAGTTAATCCTCCGACATTCAAATTCAAGGAAAGACCTACCCCGCCTTCGACAATAAGAGCTGCTAATGGTAAGTTAGGTGGCTGAGGAACATAATCTTGAGTAGATGCGAAAATTACTGGGTAATTACAAGTTAATGCATCAGTAACACCAACATCATTCATGGTAACAGAACCAGCGACAAGTAATTCGCCTGTAACATTTAAGTTTTGAGTAGTGAAATTATCTTGAAACCCAGTAAGTTGGGTTGAGAATGTGGTTGCAAAGGTACTTAATTGTAAATTTAATGAAGAAGTTACGGAAGTTGTTGAAGCCATATATATCCTTAATTTAGTTTTTTTATTTTATTTCTAAATTCACCAAACGTTCGGTTTGTTTTCTAATTATTTCATCTTGTTTCTTCAATTCATTCAATAACATCGGTATCAATGTATGATAACTCACAGAATATATATCCCCATCTTTATCATTTATTACTAAATTCGGTAAAACCTTATGAACCTCTTCCGCAATTAGACCATATTGTTTTCTTTTAGTTTCATCATTTTTATATTTAAATGTTACAGGACGTAATTTATAAATATCATTTGATCTATCTTTCATATCATAAATATTTTCTTTATATTTTCTGGATGAAAAAGATGTTCCTATTTGACCACTGGAATTTATATATACAGTTTCGGGAGGAATAACACCTATATTTGCATTATATATTCCTGCAATATAGGCAGAAGATTGAGTTGAACCTATTCGAATTAATCCTGTATCACCAGAAATACCTTTATTACCAATCATAATACAATAGCTTGTATCATCCAAATTGTATCCTGCTTGAACTCCCAAAGCAATACAATTTTTTACTGATGAACTATATAATACACTACATCCTACCCCAACATTATTGGATATTGTTAATGATTGCGACCCACCTCCTTGATTTACGTGATTTCCAATATAAACGCACGAAGAAGGTGAATATAAATTCGGATCATAAAGAATCTGTGTACCAATTGCAACTATGTCATTGTTAAATATACCACTTGCTACATTACTTCCAATTGCAATACTATTATTACCAGAACTTGCTAATGCACCAAGTCCAATTGCAACTGAATCATTCGATTGATTATAACTAGTTATATTCCCATATAATACACCATTACCCATTCCCACACAATTACTTGCACCCGCTGCTAAAATATGATTATCATAATAAGGATTATTACTAATCACTGATATATTACTTCCTGTATCCCCACTAGAAATTGCAAGTTGTCCAATTAGTGTATTATTCGTTCCATAATCACTGATAAATAAATTTCCACCTTTATTTATATTATTAGATGTTAATGTTGAACTGCTCATATATAAATTTTGATTTGAATCTATAGTTATTCCAGTTCCCAATAAAGAATTACCACCATTACCACCAAAAACTGCTATTGAATTTGCCGTAACTGTTCCAGGACTAGGAATATCACCATTAGTAGAACCCCATCCAACTGTACTACTACTTTGTGCAGTTAATATATTCGTATTTACAGGAGCACTTCCTGTAGTACCCACTTTCCAAATTGATCCATTTTGTAATATATTGGCTGCTACTGTATTACTCGTACTGGTTAGAATAGCATTTGTAATCTCATTGGAATTAAAATTTACATTTTTCGTTGCACTACTTATCTGTAATGTACCAACATTTGTTGTTATGGTATTGTTTGATTGGGTAAATAATCCACTGGTAAAACTACCATTTGTATTAATGTTCCCATTTAATGCAACCGTAAAATTAGGAGAAGTTAAAGTTCCTGATAAGGTTGCTCCGCTTAAGGTCGATACACCGGTAACACTTAAATTACCTGGAATCAACACATCTCCAGAAGTATCGACTGTAAATTTATTTGCTGTAATTCCACCTTTTAAATTCGACACCGAACCAACTGTCAATCCGCCCGATGTTTTAATATTCCCATTTTTATCTATAGTCGCAGAACTCCCTATACTCAATGCACTACTACCTACGCCAGATCCAGAGATTGTTAACATATTAGTAGTTACACTAGTTACTACTGCACTAGGACCCATAATTGTTCCTGTTGCAGTGAACCCATTTTGAAAATTAACCGATCCACCAATATTAAATTGTTTTAAAATAGCAACTCCCCCATCAACAACCAACGCTCCTGTTGTAGGTGATGTAGAATTAGTTGTATTTGATAATAATACAGATGTTTGATCCGGTAAACTATTACCTACGAGTAGCACATCACCTATGGTAACATCAGATCCAGAAGTACCGGCCATCAAAGTTTCTCCATTAACGGTGAGCGTTACAGATGTATTTGCGGTTACAGTGTTAATGCCTTTATATATCTGATTAATTTGGTTTTGAATATTGGAAATTAAATTTGAAATTTGTGACTGTAATACTTCAAATATACTATTTGGACTCGAAGCCATAATATAATATAAATTAGTTATTTTTTATACTACAAAATAACTAATTTTAATTCATTATTAAACCACTTATAATCCCCTCCATATCCTTTATCCATTCTGTTTTACCCTCTTTTAATGCTATATTATACGCTTTCTTCGCATATTGCAATCCACCATCCATCTTTAATAAAATACAATACTTCGCATATAATCTAGGTATGTGATACAGATATATAAATGGATCAAAAGAATTAAATGCATTTGGAATTGGTATTTCTGTCGCTCTCTTAATATATAGGTATCCTGCCATTGGATTAATATTTATATAATATTCCGCTATCGAAAAGATCGGTTCAGCTCTATATGGCATATACTCATACGCCTGTATATATAATGGAAGCACCAAATACCATTGTCTCTTCAAATTGAATTCAGCAATTAATGCTCTTCTATAATATGCATTAAATATTTCTTCTTTATATTGAGGATTACATTCAAAATAATTACTATAACAATCATATGCTTCTTCCCACAGTTTTAATAATGAAGTAGTTTGTGCTAAATAATACCATACACGTGCATCAGTTGGATCATTTTTTAGATAGTCTTTTAATAATATATAATCATCATTTAATCTATTATATGTCCTAACTGTATTGATTTTATCACTCATATAACCATTTATAATTACACCACTTAACCAATCCTCAAAATCAATTATCTCATGAACTGGGTACAAATATTTTTTATTTAAACTGGTTTTCCATATTATATTTCTTTTCTGAGATCCTAGTTCAGATTTAACCTCAATCAAATAATAATCCATATTCAATGATAAAATTTGAGATCTAATATTTTCACCATAGATTATATAACTGTCATCCGGCATTATAGTATAAGTACATTTTTTATTAGATAGATCGAGAGCTATATTTCGTGCAATATCAAAACGAAAAGGAGCAGGAAAATGTTCCTCTATTAATTTGAATTTTTTATCTTTTAAGGTTTCCCGGATTAGATCTTGAGTTCCATCGGTTGATCCAGTATCTAATATCGTAAATTCATCCACAATATTAAAATAACTTTCCAATGTACTTTTTATAGTATCAACCCCATTTTTAATTATCATAACTACTTGAATAGTCTTGTCTGATATATCATAATTTAAAAATGATACTATATCATCAACTGTTTTATATATAACATAACTATAATTTATTATTAATCTATTATCTTTAACAATTTTCTTACATTGATCCAAAGATGAATATAAAATACTAGTTAAATACTTCATATCTTCAATATCTATATTATAAATATCATTTTTTGGCATAAAATATATTTTAGTGTTCTTATAGTCCCTAAAATTGGTTTGATCATATAAAATTATATGGTCATATCTTTTAGATTTTGATTGATCAGATAAAATTGTAACATTATAATTTAAATCAATTAATTTATTACTCAAATCATTCACAATTTTATCAACATCCTTCGTCACAATAGCATAATTATTAGACATTATTATTTAATAATAATTTTATATTTATATCTTAACTAAAATATTTATTATTGATTCCATATCTTTTAACCAATCATCACGTTTTAATTCTAATGCCGTTCTATATGCTTTCTTAGCATATTCTAATCCTTGATCTATTTTTAATGCAATACAATATTTAGCATATAATCTCGGTATATAATATCCATACATATGAGGATCAAAACTATTAAATTTAACTGGGTTCAATTCCAAATCTTTAGCTCTATTAATATACATGTATCCAATCGATGGATTTGTATTAATATAATATTCTGCTATGGAGAAAAGTGGTTCAGCTCTAAATGGAATAAAATCAAATGCTTCTGTGTATAAAGCTAAAACTTCATGCCATGGTTTTTTTAAATTAAATTCGGCAACTAATGCTCTTTTATATAATGCACCAAATTTTTCTTCTTGGAATGTAGGATTACAATCTAAATAATTCTTATATGCGTCAAATGCTTCTTCCCATTTATTCAACAAACCCGCTGTTTGCCCCATATAATACCACATTCTGCTAGATTTACGGTCTTTTTTCAAATATTCACTTAATAAAAAGTAATCATCATTTAATCTTTTATCAGATCTTTCTCTATCATATACATCGTCAACAAATGCATTAAGAACACATGTACTCATCCATTCAGGGAAATCAATAAATTCATGGATCGGATACTTATATTTGAATCCATATTCAGTTTTCCAAATAATATTTCTTTTTTGCGAACCGTCTGATATTGCATCTTCTGATTTACGTCCATTAACTGGTACACAATAATAATCATTATTATTTGATAATATTTGTTCTCTAATATTATTTCCATTAATTGCATAACTGTCATCTGGCATAATAGTATAATAAGTATTTGGATTCCCTAATTCTAATGCCCTATTACGCCCTTCATCGAAATGAAATGGTACCGTAAATTTCTCTTCAACGAGTTTATATTTTTTACCTTTCAATGTTTCTCTAATTATATCTTGAGTTCCATCAGTAGATCCAGTATCTAATATTGTAAATTCATCCACTATTCCAAAATATGATTTTAGTGTTTTAGCTATAGGTTTGGATCCATTTTTAACTATCATTACTAGTTGTATCTGTTTATTTAATATATTATGATTAATTAAGGATAACATTTTATTAACACATTCTTCCCATGTTTGTGTTGATGCATATTTTATATATTTTTTCCTATCATGCTCTTTGATAGTTTCCATTGTTTTAATTAATAAATCAGTGTATTTAATTAAATCTTCTTGAGTTTTAATATTATCTATTGTAGGAGCATCAGGATGAATAGTTTCATTTAATGCACCATTTCGTGTACATACAGGGATACAACCGGCTGCTTGTGCTTTTACTGCACTAATACAATAAGTTTCATCATTGGTAATACAGGGATAGGATAGAATAGATGTTTTTTTGAGGGCTTCAGCTAATTCAACATGCCCAACTTTTCCAACTTCTCTAACCCCTTTATCTTTTAAATTTTCTATTTGTTTTATTATTTTATTCAATCCTTCATCATTAAGTAACCCAAATGTGTTTCTTCCATAATATATATCCAAAGTAGCTTTAGGAAATTTTGATTTTATAGTAGGCCAAATATCTAATAATAAAGTTAATCCACGAGCATAATTAGATATATAAGCACATGAATATGGTTTACGTTCTTGCTTTAATGGATTAGAAAAATGGGATGGATTAATACCATTACCACAAATTACATATTGTATAGTGTTAATTAAAATGTTTTGTTCTATGTATCGTAGTTTTTGGTATTTGGATAGGAAAAAACAACCAGCTAAGTATTTTAGTTCTTCTGATTTAATTTCATTAAATGGAATATCATGTGGCCAAAAATATACCTTGTTAGCGTATTGAGCTAAATAACTAAAATCGGTTCGTCTCCAAGCTATAATTACTTGATGTTTTATATTACCTAATAAATCAATATCTACATAGTGAGAATATTTAGATGTTTTAGGTGGATTACCATAAACAGTGACTTTGTTACCTTTTTTTATTAATAAATCAGTTACATTAATTACAGCTTCTTCAGAACCGGCGATACCATTTTTAATAGTATCAGGATCCCAAGGATTTACATTTTTATCTTTATAACATACAATTGCAATATCATTAATCATTTATACATAATGATTAATAATTTTTTATATTGAAATTTACTTATTGAGTTTTAGTTGATCAATTTCTTTGCGTAGTTTTTGTACTTCGTTTAGTAACATAGGGATGAGATGAAGATAAGCTACCGAATCAACTTCCCCGTCTTTCATAAGTGATAATTCTGGATATATTTCGTGTACTTCTTCGGCAATTAAACCAAATTGAAGTTGTTTGGTGGGATCTTTTTTATAATTAAAAGTTACTGGTCTTAATTTATGTAAATTATCTGTTATATCAGCCATATCTTTGACATTTTCTTTATATTTTATTGAAGATGTTGGAGCAGTTATTTGGTTATCTGTAGTACATTGGACAGCAGCTCCATTACCAATTGCACCATATATACCAGCAATATAAGTTGCTACATGTGCTTGACCGATAAATATTACATTAGTTCCTTCAGTACCAGGATTACCAATTGCTATATTATATGCGCTTACTGAATTAAATCCTGATCCAGCTCCATAACCAATTGATATATTATATGAACCAGATGTTACGCTTCCTCCTGCACTTTGTCCAATAGCAACATTAGCTTCTCCAGTTGTTATGCTTCCTCCTGCACTTTGTCCAATAGCAACATTAGATGATCCAGTAGTAACACTTTGTATAGCATTCGCCCCTATTCCAATATTATATGAACCAATTGTGAGACCAGATAATGCACTATTACCCATAGCTACGTTATTTACTCCTGTAGTTATAGCATATAGAGTGTTTTGACCAACTGCTGTATTATAATTTCCGGATTGAGTATTAGCTACATTACCACCCGATTGATATCCAACATATGTACATTGAGACCCTGTACAATTATAAGCAGCACCATAACCAATATACACACCTTGACCAGATGAACCAGCTCCATAACCTGCTTGATAACCAATTGTTACATTTGAAGTAGAACTAGCATTATAGCCAGCCTGATAACCAATAACTACATTGTCACTACCTGCGGAAGTAGTGAATCCCATAGCTTGAGATCCTATAATTGTATTCGCTCCAGCATTTACACCTGCAGCTACATTATAACCAATAAATGTATTGTTTCCATTAGAAGTGTTTGCGGCACCTGCATTATAACCAAGTGCTGTATTAAATGGACCAGTAGTATTTTGATACAATGCATTATATCCAACTGCTGTATTTGAACTTGTCATAGTATTTTGTAATGCTTGATAACCAATAGCTGTATTATTTATTATATTAGTAGCTGTAAGTTGCATTGCATTATAACCAATTGCTACGTTATATGAACCTGTTTTATTATTGAATAATGAGTTATTACCAACTGATACATTCTGTTGTCCAAGAGTGTTATTATATGCCGATTGATAACCAATTGCTATATTGTTTGAACCTGTTGAATTGAAAATTAATGCTGCAGAACCAACAGCAATATTATTTAGACCTGATGTATTGCTACTTAATGCTTCATAACCAACAGCAACATTATTTATACCTACGTAATTATTAAATAATGCTGCAAAACCAATCGCAACGTTATTTACACCTGTTGTATTGAAAATTAATGTTTGATAACCAACAGCAACATTAGACCCTCCAATATCCAACTGTAATGCTTGGTAACCAATAGCTACATCATATTGTATACCATTACCTGTATTTTGCATTGCATTAAAACCGATAGCTACGTTATATGAACCTGTTGTATTACTGTATAATGTGTTATTACCAATTGATACATTCTGTTGTCCTGAATTGTTACTATATCCGGATTGATAACCAATTGCGACGTAACTATTACCAGAAGTATTATTATATGCTGTTTGATAACCAATTGCCGTTATTCCGCTTCCTGTAGATGTACCATTAGAAAGAGATTCATATCCTATTGCTATATTTGAATTACCATTTGTATTACTCGCTAATGCTAAATAACCAACAGCTACATTATTATTACCTGATAGATTATTTAATAATGTTCCATAACCAACAGCAATGTTATTCGAACCTAATAAATTGTTGTATAATGCTGTAAAACCAATCGCAATGTTATTTAGACCTGTTGTATTAGTAGTTAATGCTTGATAACCAATAGCAATGTTATTTAGACCTGTTGTATTAGAACTTAATGTTTGATAACCAATCGCAATGTTATTTGTACCTGTTATATTAGTTAGTAAAGCTGAAAAACCAACAGCAACGTTATTTGAACCTGATGTATTGTTGTTTAATGAGTAAGTACCAAGAGCAATGTTATTTAGACCTGTTGTATTAGTACTTAATGTTTGATAACCAATCGCAATGTTATTTAGACCTATTGTATTAGAACTTAATGTTTGAAACCCAACAGCAACATTATTTGCACCTGTTATATTATTTAGTAAAGCTGAATAACCAACAGCAACGTTATTTGAACCTGTTGTATTGTTAAATAATGTGTTATAACCAACAGCAATATTATTTATACCTATTGTATTGCTAGTCATAGCTGAAGCACCAATAGCAACGTTATTTGCACCTGTTGTATTGAAAATTAATGTTTCATAACCAACAGCAACATTATTTGCACCTGTTGAATTACTAGATAATGCTGCATAACCAATCGCAACATTCGATATACCTGTTGAATTACTAGATAATGCTGCATAACCAATCGCAACATTAAGCCCTCCAATATCATTATGTAATGCTTGGTAACCAATAGCTACATCATATTGTATACCAATACCTGTATTTTGCATTGCACTAAAACCAATTGCTACGTTATATGAACCTGTTGTATTATTGAATAATGAGTTATTACCAATTGATACATTATTTTGTCCAGTAGTGTTATTATATGCTGATTGATAACCAATTGCTACATAACTACCACCTGAAGTATTATTATATGCTGCTTGATAACCAATTGCTGTTATTCCGCTTCCTGTAGATGTACCATTAGAAAGAGATTGATATCCTATTGCTATATTTGAACTACCACTTGTATTATTATATCCTGCTTGATAACCTATACCAACATTAGACCCTCCAATATCATTCTGGAATGCTTGAGTACCAACTGCAGCATCATTATCTATATTATGAATAAATAATTGACCATTTTTTAATATATTTCCACTACCTGTTGTAGAATTCAATAAATTATAATTAGTGCTTTGATACTGTGCTGTACTATATAATATAGTAAATGATTGTGCTGTTGTCAATGTTCTACTTGTTGTAACTGTAATAGATGTATTACTTGAATATGCTGTTATTATATCAGAAATTCCATCTGCATAAATAATTGTACCACCTACCATTGCTCCTGTGAAGTATGTTCCTGATCCTGTAATAGTTGTTCCTGATTGTGTAATTGTGCCTATTGTAGTTATTGGAGTTATCATTGTATATATTACATAATTTGTACCACTTGAAATTGTTATTGCATTAGATGATGTTAGAGAAGTAGAACTATTAACATTTGATATTCCAACATATTGTCCTCCGCTAGTTACCAATAAACCTTTTTTCATAAAATTATTAAAAGATGTTCCTGATCCCGTAATTGTAGTCGATGAACCAGAAGTACTAACTGTACCGACACTATACCCTGTTGAAAAACCATAGTAAATTGTTGAACCAGTTGGAACTGCAGATTGAGAAGGATATGCAGTTAATGTTGTTGAATTTGTATATCCAGTTATTATAGCAACCTGCCCAGTAACAAATACTATTATACCTCCAACCATCTGAGATATGAATCCGGTACCTCCATTACTGGAAATAGTTGTTCCAGTTTGTGTATAATTTGTTGAACTAATGCTTAAAGTATTACCGTAATAAATTGTATATGATGTACTAGTGACTGTTTGCGATGGATAAACAATTAAAGATGTTGCTGATGTATATCCAACTATAATCGCCGTACTAGTTACTGTAGGACTACCACTAGAATATACTATTATACCGCCTACCATAGATGATGTAAAACCTGTACTAGTTCCCGTTAATATATTTGTGGATTGAGCAACAGTTCCAGCGCTATATTGTTGTACACCAAAT
>Ga0116231_10004013_pt1 | contig 30077 bp, 17 predicted proteins | sample S1TSphgellanicum_2_FD_89695 | JGI IMG/M metagenome (GOLD analysis project Ga0116231, IMG submission 89695) | Host-associated microbial communities from peat moss isolated from Minnesota, USA - S1T2_Fd - Sphagnum magellanicum MG | ecosystem: Host-associated > Plants > Peat moss > Unclassified... | reverse complement strand
TTTCTTGGCATTGTTTCTAGGCACTATGCCTTTTCAAGTGCCGTGGTTTCTTGGCATTGTTTCTAGGCACTATGCCTTTTCAAGTGCCGTGGTTTCTTGGCATTGTTTCTAGGCATTGTGCTTTTTCAAGTGCCATGGTTTTTTGGCATTGTTTCTGGGCACTGTGCTTTTACAAGTGTTGTAGTTTTTTAGCATTGTTTGTGGGCACCGTTCTTTCTCAAGCAACGTGATTTCTTGGCATTGTTTCTAGGCACTATGCCTTTTCAAGTGCCGTGGTTTCTTGGCATTGTTTCTAGGCATTGTGCTTTTTCAAGTGCCATGGTTTTTTGGCGTTGTTTCTAGGCACTGTGCTTTTACAAGTGTTGTAGTTTTTTAGCATTGTTTGTGGGCAATGTGCTTTTTCAAGCACCATGGTTTCTTAGTGTTGCATTTTGGGCACTGTGCTTTCTCAAGCACTTTGGTTTTTTAACCTTATTTTTTGGCATTATGGTTTTTCAAGGATTGTGATTTTTTGGCATTATTTTTTTAACATTGTATTTTTTCAAGCACGGTGTTTTCTTGGTTTTATTCCTAGTGTTGCACTTTATGCTTCCTTTTGAGCTTTGCTTATAACTTTATGCTTTTGCGCTCTGCACTTTGTGTTTGTGTTTCCTTCCTGGCTTTGCTCCAAGTGTTGTGCTCTTCACTTCCTTTTGGGTTGTGCTTTTGGCTTTGTTGCTTGGTGTTTATGCAAGTTTGTTTCCACATTTTGGATGCAACTTGCAACATCAACCACATTTTGGACTTTGGATGTAGCACGCAACGAGAAGAAGCCATTACCTTTCACAATGAAGGTTAGCTCCTAAACCTTAAACCTTTGATTTATTTATTTTTGGTTATAGGAACTTGAAGTTGAATCCGTTTTGTTTTAATGTGTTTTAGTGAATCTTTTTTGTTGTGTGTAAGTGCATTGTAAATTTTGTCTATTTGCTCGATGGCTAAGGAGGTAGAGTTTTGCATGATTGAGGTTGTGGTGGAATTGATGAAAATGCATTAGCTCCCCACACTTATAATCACATCCTCATTTTCGAACATTGAAAGTGTCCACCTTTAAACTAACAATAATGTGCCAAATTTAAATGCTCTCCAACTTGAGACCATAAAAGCACAAGCTATTGCTCAGAGGCTTCATGGTCGGATTTTTAGATGCTGGTGATTTTGTTGTCAATGATGATCATCCTGTGGATTTGGAAAACCCACAAATGGTGCGATGCATCGTTTGCAAACCTGAACAAGCATTTGAGATTGATTTAACATAACGATTTATTTTCCGTAAGGGTTTGATAAAATAAAGCAAAACCAATGGCATAACTCCCATGAAGACTCATGTGGAGATTACATATCCAAAGTTATGAGCTTAGAGGAAGCAGATTTGTAGTTAAAAGGTGGTAGCACTTGATCATACCTAACAACGGAAAAAAGAGGGCAAGTCTTTCTAGCTATGTAATTATAACATTCTTTAGTGCCAAAAATCCTTATAAAAACATTGATAATGCTTAATTATAGTTTCTTGAGGATCTGGTGTTACACATCTGTAAAGGTTATAGGCCATTATCTTCTTGTGAAAACATTTGGCTTCAGAGGTTGGTTTTATGTCAATGTCCCCAAGTTCAATTTCCTTTTCAGTCCTTTCTAGTGGAAGAAATGTTACTTGCAATGGTGAAGAAGACATTGGACTAACATGTTTTGCCAAATTTGAAAACTACAGCAATAGTTTTAGCTAGTTTTGATCTTAGGATGTGTCATGGCAGTGTTGACACATTTGTTTTGGTTATAAATTTTTTGAATGAAACTTGGGTGTCGATGAATGTTATTGTGAGGTTGTTTGAGGTTCATGAGACTTCCAGGTAATCCATGGCCATACAACTCTAGTCTTTATTGGAGAAGTATGGATTATTGCATCAAGTAATTGCATTTGTAAAGGATGAAGGTAGTAATTTGATTGTTATGGCAATAACTCTATAGTTAATTGTTGATTGTGAACCTTTGAAGTTACTTAGTGGTTACGAGGGTACTTGTTTTGGGCATGTAATGTCTACAACATGTTAGTATGCTATTAATGATGACAAAATCTCTATTGGGTTGAGAAGTGTTAGTGTGAGGGATGCACATGCTTGTTTACAAAAAATAATTACATGGACCAAAAAGTTTAAGAAAACGAGGTAGGAGTGTGAGTAGGCTTGTTGTGATAACAGGATGTGACATCGAAAATTAAAAACTTTCATGAAAATTAGATTTGCAAGCAAGATCATAATGTTTGAAGAATGTTTGTAGTTTAAAGATGTCATTATTTTTTGTTATGGAAGGTAGAAAGTTGTGGCTTTGCAACAAAGAGTGCAAAAAACCCAAGTGTGGGTTGTTGTTGAAGTAGTCACATCTTGCTTAAACCCTTTTGTATCAACATATGTCATGAATCAATCAAGGGGCCATTGGTTGTTGTTAGATGCTTTGACAATAACTATTGCATTTACTATGAGCATGGAAGTAGCATTATTGCCACTTTTTGGTGGGCTTGAAATTTTTGATTCATTTGAGAGTGAGATCCTTGTTTTGCATAGAAATATGCAGTTAGAGGTTATTAAGGTTATCAAACCTTTTTTGCAATTTTTGAGAACTTTTAATGGAGGGTAGGCTCATAATATGATGGCCATCATATTGGATCCACGCTTCAAGTCTTTACGCATTGTGGATAATTTGTTGGGATGTGGGAATGCCATTCAATTGGCCACTAAATATGATGCTAGAATTGTTATTCCTCTTTTGATGGTCTGTTTTGAACGGTTGGACCCTACTACCATGAATGCATTTGTTGTTGCAACAACAATTGATGTTGTAGGTGAGGAATTTGAAGAAAATATGTTTGGTGTGCGGACCTTAATTAAGGAATCTTCACATGCATTGGTTATTGAGAACTATCTCTGTTTAGGAGGGTTCCTATTTTTCCATTTACATGTGTAGATCCACTAGCACGGTGGTGCATCCATGAAGGCTAGTTTCCAAACGTGGGTTTCTTTGCAAATAGAAACTGAGTGTGTGTTTACTCTTGCAAGTGTGTTGACAACTTTAAAACACTATTGCTTAGAGGTGGAGAACATGGATCGGATCATCACAATGGTGAAAAATTGGCTTGATGACCCATGCCATAGTTACAAACCAAATGTAGATATAAAAGAATACTTAAAAGAAGAAGACTCTTTGGCAGAGGAGAACTATGACTTGCTTGAAAAAGCTGATTTCTTTGAACAATTGCAAGTTGACAATGATTAATTTTGTGGTTTATTTTTGTGGGGTTGTGGTTGGGGCAGGAAACTTGTGTTGCAATTGGGTAGAGTTTTTCATACTTCTTCATAGAATTGGGGTTCAATTCCCCTGCACGTTACTTTGTTTTGGATTTTGCTTGTGTTATTTTTGTGTTGTTAGATTAGCTTGTAGTCTTTTAAGCAACCAAATTTGGAAATTTTGCATACATAACCTTTGTGCATATCCACCATGTTTCAAAAACTGAAAATTGGAATATTCATAACCTGTAGATGAACAAGAAAAATAAAATTATTTGTAACCGGCTATTGTAGTAGATTGATTTTTTTGGGGGTACATATCCTTCCTTGCCCAAAAATAAAATAAAATCTATTATTGTTATCCACAGGTTAGGTCTAGATGTTGATAACCGGACAACACTCATGCAGACTGGTGTTGGGCTGTTGCCTGGTTTGGATGGTTAGAACTGCTGGTTCTGGTTAATAACATCTGAACTGGAACTGTGTCTGATTTTTGGAACCGGTTCCAGAATAGGTGCCAGAATTTACACTGTTCAGAAACTGGACTTGGAACTGGATTCTTGATTCCATTTACATGTGGAACTGGAATCAGAACTGGGATCGAAATTTTTGAGGAAAAATAGAGTAGAATTGAGGACTAAGTGGACATTAACCAGCAGTTAATTGCCAGTTCCAGTCATGTAACCCAGACTGGAACTGGTTCTCCCTGGCCCTATTTCAGTCTCTTGAAATTTGCCATGTAACTAATACCACTCAAGAAATTGCCTCTCTTTTTAAAAATCAAGTTGCCAATACTTAAACAAGTGACCCAAAGTGTGAGAAGGAAACCCACTCGTTCGATTAATGTACCCATTCTTTTGTGCTAGTACTTAGATACCATAGCCTAAGGTCAGTGTACACATTGACAAAACAAATTATTATTTTTTTCAAAGTTTTTTTTTAAGAAAAAATTGAAATTATTATTATTTCCATGATCTACTATGATATTATTGTCTGAGTAGTGAAAAATATTCAGAGTGTGGCCTATGATAATTATGATGATTTTCAACATGTCAACTTCATATTTTCACAAAAATTCGGTTCACTATTTGAATTGTGAACATGTGGGCATTTTGTGGCTCTTTGTTACTATTGCACTCAATTTTTTAATTTTGTGTGAATAGTTTTAACACAAATGCTTAGAACATTTGTAATTTCAAAATAACAATTTTTACTTTTTTTTTGGGTTTTTTATAAAAGCTAAATTTGTAGCTCCAAAAAAAAAATCTTTTCAAAAGATTCAAAAGAATCACCAGATTAAACATAGTAAGTTCTAATAGGGAGTCAAACAATACAAAACAATGCTTAAATTTTCTTACTTTCATTATTCTTGATATCCAAATGTGGCTAAGTGGTCATATGGATGGATGATTGCAAATTCAACTACATCACAAAACTGAAAAACAAAAACACAGCTCAAGAGATGACAAGAATTGGGTTGACCCAAAAGCTTCATCATTAGTGAGCCCTTGGCATTTTCTAGTTCAATGGGTGGTGTTGTATGTAGTAGTAGGTATATACTTCATGACAAGTTGACTCTTGTATTTGAATTTATGTAAATGCATATAGAACTATGTTGACTAGAGCCCATATTTATTTATGGAAGGACAAATGAAACAGCATTGAGGCGGTCTGTTATTGCGGGGGAGGGTTCTTCTAGGCTTGAAGTTTTGACGAGCTTACCTCCCCTTTCTTTAGTTGATATGCTTCATGCCACTGGTGGAGGTTTCGGTACTTAGTGGTTACCAGTATCTCCATCTGTTTGCTGGCCTGGACTTTGTTCTTTGCCCCTTTGTTTCTTTTTCTCTCCCTTTCTTGGGTGTTTTCATTTTATGAAGTTTGGTAGGGTTTCATCAAACAGCATATCCTTTGTTATCTGTTTGTTTCTTTTTGTTATTTTCTCTTCATTGATGCCGTGAACACAATTTCTGGATTCCTATTATGAACATTTTGAGCCATATTCATCCATAAAACACAGCCAGGGTTAACTAGCACCCATGGTGGTACCAGTGTTGGGCGGTTACCCAGTTTGGCTGGTTTAAACTGGGGTTAACTGGCAATTAGTTGCTAGTTTCAGAGCAGGTTACCCCCAACTGAAACTGGAAACCAAGTCTGATTTCAGGAATCAGAATCAGAATTAACTTTTTCCTTCAAAGAATTAGAGCAGAACTGGACTTAGGGTTCCACTCTTTTTGGAACCAGAACCAGGACCATTCTAATTTCTTTTAAATAGAAGAAATACACTGTAAATTTCTTTTAAATAACCAGCATTGGAGGTGCTTTATAAAAGCCAAGAACCATCCTTGAAACCTGGTTGGTACCTTCACCTTGTTGAGTGAGGCCTCTTAGTGGCCATATTAAGCCCAAAAAGTTAGATTTGAACTCAAAGACCCTGATTTAATCTAAGCATTGGGATATTTGTAATATTTAGGATATATTCAAATGAACTTTGGGATTTTTACCATGGTACCAACATGGGTGCTCCATGACCCAAGGCCATGAAACACAGCAAGCTATATAGTAAGAAAGCCCAAGTTCAATTTGGAATCTGAACAAAATGCTAAGAACACCTCTCCGGAGTAACAAGCTGAGAAACATGTTGGAAACAAAAATTTTGGACCAAAAGGGAACCTCAACAAAACTGTGTATGTCATAAGCTCTAGAGAGCTTTGGTTCCTGTGAAATTAAATTGTAATCTCAATTTGTAGAAACAAGACTACCATAATAAGATGCCATCCCAAAAAAACATCCCTTTGGGGCAACTTGGAGTGGGAGCAACACTTGGTGTTGCTTGCACCATTGATCCTGCACCCACCAGTGCACCACCCATTGGAAACTCATTATGACTCAGTTGGGGATGATCCATCCATCGACTAAAACCACATTATGACTAAGTTGTGAATGAATCATCCATCCATTGGAAACCCATTAACGACTCAGACTTTGTGAATGAAACATCCATCCATCCATTGGAAACCCATTAATGACTCAGACTTTGTGAACGAAACATCCATCCATCCATCCATTGGAAACCCATTAATGACTCAGGCTTTGCGAATGAAACATCCATCCATCCATTGGAAACCCATTATGACGCGGTTGTTGATGAATCATCCATCCATAGTAACCCTGCTACTCCTCCCTAACACAACCTAGGTAACTAACTAACTACCTATGGCATTAGTGGGTAAGTAAAATAGGTAAGAAGCTAGGAAATGTAAGAAGATGCTATAGGGAGTAGGTAAGTAGGTAATGCACTTGGTGGCCCAGGTAGGTAGGTTTGCTGATCTTTTGTAATTTGTGGGGGGTACCTAGTCACTAAGGATAAGCTGCTGCTAGCGGCGGCTCTTCTGTAGTTATTGTTTTTCTTGAGGAGTTGCGAGGAGGCTGCCAGTAACGCCAAGAAATTTGATTGAATCTTCGGCAGCAGTAATCAGCCACTATAAACATCATGCACATTGCAATTAGTAGCTGCAAATCAGACCTGACATGAAGAAATTTATAGAAAGAATTCCAGTGGTGCAAGTCGCGGGCATTAAGTAGTACTAAATGCCAGCCTTTGGCTTTTAGTTCAAGTGTGATGCAAATTCAAGTGCACCAGTTCCACCTGCTCCCTTCGCGCAGGAATTTCCAAGAAGGAAGTACTAGAGATCCTCGATCACTGTAAGCTGCTGGTGAACTATATAACACAACCATAGTTGCCTTGGATTATCACAGCAATTTGGCTTTGATCAGCAGTACTGTTGTAGTAGAGTCTTCTTCAGAATTGCAGTTGTCAATTCCTGTTTTTGTTAGTTGTTGAACTATTTTGTTCTTTTGGTTTTTCGACTTTGATATTGAGCTTCTTCTCGGAAGGAGTTTTTTCGTTTCTCTTCTGGAATTGTTGCTTGATCAAGATGTCGAAGTCCAGTACTATGTTTGTTGTAATGGGTCTTGTGGTTCTGATAGTGGCGAGCACTCTGGTGCCCAGCTCAGTCGAAGCAGCAGCTAATTCCTGCAGTATTTACCAGCTGGTGCCGTGCCTTCCCGCCTCCAAGAGCCTCAGTGTACCGCCCTCACGTCAGTGCTGCACCAACGTAGCTGCCATGGGAAGAGGACCTGCGGGAGCCAATTGCTTGTGCTCGCTTCTCAACAACCCACTGGCCAGGTCGCAGGGCGTTCAGCCGAGAATTGCCATCACCATTCCCAGGAGGTGCCGCCTCCCAGTGCCCAAGGGCCAGAGATGCAACGGTCAGTACTAATACATTTACTGTATCCGGTCTTGGGAGTCACGTTGTTAATCTGCAAATGTAGAGATCCGCAAGTTATATTCTTGCCCAGTACTCTTGCTTGCTTGCTTGCTCGCTCGCTCAATGGAGGAATTTTCATTCTACAAATGCTCAAGCCTAAGGGTCTCTCTCCTTTAGGCCGCTGTGATCTCGATTACGCACATTGTGTTGTGAACACAAAAACCTAATGGAAAGCCACTGACATACTGCCTAGTTACTTGGAGCTGCAGGAGGAACATTCGCTTTCCATCATTGGAGAGCTGCAATTGTTGTGAAAATATGTTATTAATCGTGGAAAGAACTCTGGGAACACATGTCCTCATGAATAAAAGCACAAATGTAAGTGTATGGTGAGTGAACAGTTTGACTCATAGGTCCTGCAATTGGTCAATGCTTGACCTATAGAGCTGTGAGATGACTGTGAGCACAACTGCAGGAATAGCCACAATGGAAGGCTGCTGCCATCACAAAAGTTCTGTGATTACAGCAGCCTAATGGAAAGATGTCCTAACATACCTCAAAACACATACCTCAAAACACAGTAGACTAGACATGACAGAATCTTCTCTTTTTTGGCAATGACTTGGTGTTCCATGTTTCTTCACATTTTTGACCTGCAGGTATTCCTGTCTGAAGAGAGCATCTGCAATTGGAGCTGGAACACAATCTCCGCACAAACTGGGGCTTGGTTGAACCAGGATTTACTGAGCTACTTAGCCTCGATCTAGTTGACGACCTGCATTGTTTCTTCACAAAAATGCTATGAATTGGAACTGAGAGCTACTTTATAGTGTAATGTCTTCAGTCATAAGACTTAGCTGCTGGAGTGTGATTATGTGCGTAATGAATTACAGTAGTCTGATTTCCAAGTCTTCGGCTACAAAATAATAAACCATATCATTATCCAAGTGTCTTGCTGCATGAATGTTTGTTGATCTTTTTTCGCTCTACAATCTACATGCGCTCATGTAAGAATCAACTCTAGCTCGGGTACATGTTTGTCTTGGCAACTTTGATCTCATAGGTTATGAACTAGCAAAGCCTTCTACAGCACAAGTTCCATAGCTAACATAGTCGTTATGTTTGAACTATTGTCGTTAGTGTGAAATTTTTTTTTCAGGAAAACTATGTTCAAGAACTTTTTGCTGTATCTGACGAAATTTGAGAGAAAGAACCCATTGTTTTCAAACTTAGATCTCCAGCTAGCAATTGTTCAGACCAAAAGCATGTGAGTGAATGAATTTCAAAATCAGTCTCACAGCCAAATAACATCACTGATTGAATTCTGAAGATACTTCAATTGCTCCCTTCATGCTAATCCAGTTGGTGGTACACTTTAGCATCTGGGTTGGGAGAGTATGTCATTTTCTTGACCACATTGTATGACATAATCTTCAGCTGATGATCATACACACTCCCAAGTGACCAAAATCTCTGTTGAACATAAATTGGTTGAAAAAAAAACTTGTTAAATCTGCTGCCACCTCCAAGCTTTAATGTAATGAAAGAATCCCGCCCTTCCCCACATAGCATAATCCCCAAAAACAGTAACCTGTTCAGAAAAAGAACATTCTTGTGCACTATATCCTTTGGCTACAATCCCACATTTTGCACAACTCTAAACACTCAACATTTCTTCTTTTTTGAAACAGTTCATTCTTCCACATTAAGTTAAAAGCTATACTTTGGCATATACTTGCCCAATCCAATGCTTGACTCTTTTAAGGATTGATGGTAAATCTTATGTTTTCCTTCTATTGTATTCTAGAATATATATCCCCAGGTTTAATTTTCTAGTATTTTGAAGACCACTTAATGCAAAGTGTAATTGGACTTGGTCCAATCACAAAAGTGATTTAAGTGAGCTTGAAGAAACTTAATCTAGATATGAAAATAGGAGGTGGATAGGTTTATATGGAAGGAAGTTCAAGTGTCTATCTATTAAGGAAGGTAGTTTGCTTGTTTTGTTTGTTTCTCACATCAAGGAAATCTTCCAAAGCACACCACCCCCCACCACACTCTTGGTATTGTTGAAGAGCCCTTGAAAAGTAGGGGTACACCAAGGCGATTTTCGTAATGTTTGGACCTAAATTGCATGATTTATTGAATATTGAGCAATTTTGACATAGAATTTAATTCAATGGAGTAATTAAAAACTAAATGTTTTAGGGAAATTGGGGTACACTCTAATGGCCAAGTGCACCTATTGTCTCCCCAAGTGCATTTAGCAACTCTTAATGCTTGAAATAAGGAACAACTTTTAACTTTAGGAAGGAAAGTTGTTTTCCATTTTCAGAACCAAGAATCACATATCGCATGGGCTATAATTTGCAAGAGATAATAAAATGTTTTGGAAATCTGAAGATTTCACAATGTAAAAAGTAATGCCATAGCAATAAAAACAACTCAACAATAATCCTTTGACAAATTGTTTTTATCTCAAAGACTAGAATTCCAAACAAAGTTGAAAATAGGGTTCAAGAAATGAAATAGATTGTTTGTGAATTCAAAGTTTCTTGTTTTAAGAAATAAAATTAAAGCTTCCTTTTTTGTGTCAATATAGGTACTACAATCCTCATTGGTGAAAATGATTCTTTTGGAAGATTGATACACACATTCAATATCATCACTTCTAATTCCCAAGTAAATTTCTTTCCTCACTTCTGTTGTAGATGTAAAACAAATTCTTCTCTTGCAAAATTTGCATTTCTACACGCTAGAATTAATATACTCTACAAAATTGCATTTTGTTGTTCCATTTTGTTGTTTTTTTAGGCAACCATGCTTGAGATTTCTTTGTAAAAACTAGATTGGGGTGGCACTGTACCAAATTTTCTAGACACAATGAATGAAGTTTTTTTTATGATGCATTTTTCTTGAATTTTGGAATTCTTCACACAATATTGTGATTTCAAGTTCCCAATCACTATTAACACACTGACAGCAGTGACTTCCCCTACAGAACAACTGAAGGGTAAAAAGCTATGGCATGAAAACTGATGCGGGGCCTTACAACTGATAATCTCCTGCTCTAGGCTGGAGTGCGAAATTGCGCTGTGTAATGCACCCCAATTTGCACTGTGTGAATTTCCTGAGTTTGTTATGTTATTGTAAAGGATTGCTGCACTCTACAAAATTCTACTGTGTGCAACTAAGAGGTAAGGTCATGCTTGGTACTTCTTTGCCAAAATAGATTAAGAGGGTGCACTAAATTTGATAGGTCATGATCAAGATTTTTTTTTTTTTCAATTTTGTGATGTAACCACACCAATCATTCACAAGAGGAATTAGCCAAATTTGGCTATAGGTCAGAGAGGAAAGTAGAAAAAATATATATCCTGCTATATTTTTGTGACCTGTTAGAACCTATTGTCAAAATGCGATGGTTTCAGAAAAAAAAATCCTCAAAATCTGGCAACTTTGGCAATTTTTTTTCACAAAAATCTTTTATGTGGGTTGCAATGGATTTGTTTTGGCCAAGTAATGAAAATTTGCCCACAAAAAAAGGCAAAATTTGTAGTAGCATCCAGATGGTGGAACAAGTGCTGAAAGCATGCCAGGCACATATAGAACAAGTGACAACAACTGTACCAAATCTCCCAAATTACAACAAGAGCTTTCAGCTTACAAAAACTAGCTCTCAAATTATGTAATCAATTCTCAAGACTCTATTAATACTTCATCACCTACAAACCCAAAAACTAGCCGACTATATCCTCCTCCAAATACATAATATTTCAAGCTTAAATTGGCACACCAAGTACTTAAATGCACATTTGGGACTAAGCTATTGGGTAACACTGAAGTGCATAGTTTCTGGCTTGAGAGTTCGCAGTAAGACTGGATCGCACAATTTCTTCCTACATCAAAATTAAAGGTTACCCTTGTATAATCACCAATATGATTCAGAAAACACAATGCAACTGATCAGCTTGATGTAACCTAAAGGTTACTTCCTTCCATTCATAGACTGGATTTATGTATGTTCCATAGCCAGGGACAAATTTCCAAAAACTTTGGTCTCCTCTCTTGTAGGTAACATAGAGCAGACACAAAACACCACACTCTACTGTATTTTAAATTGCTTGTGGGTGGTGCAAAACTTCCAAGCTGAGCTGAGCTGAGCTGAGCTAAGCTGAGCTTCAATCACTTTCAAAGTAAATTGGCAAACAAAGGGCAAACAAAATTAGATGGCTCTTATGTGAGAACCCACTATAACACAGACAAGGACAGCATAGCTTACCAGCTTGAAATGTCAAGCCAGACAGGAGGATGCACAAAATTGTTGGGTGTGATGTACACATTGCAAAGACATAGCAGGCTCTCACTGCCTTGTCTTTTTGTATGGAACCTGTTTGTTGCTTAATTAGATTGGCTTGATCTATTACAATTACAGTTTAAGGTTCTTCTGCTGTATCTGATGGTTATTAAAAGTGCTAATCACCATGCTGAAGAAGAGCTTAGAGACTAATCAAAAAACATAATGTCTCCTCACCCTCATTGAGCTACTGGTGGTAATCATCTTCCATTGCATTCAGGAAGTCCTGACCCTTGTGAGAGCAACGAGTTTTTTAAAATTACAGTTAGCATTTAGCATGAGGTAACAATCATGCTTTGAACATACTCTAAGCAATTTGCAAGGGTATGATTATTGAGTCCTAGCAATTGGGCTGTAAAAGATACTTGATGATTGTTTTGCTGTTCCAGCTATGACCCAGCTGCAAGAAGATGGTGGAGGTCCACATGCAATTTTGAACTTTACTTGAAACTGTATACTAGTCATGCATGAGGACCCACACCCAAGACAAGTAACTAATACAAATTGAATTACAAACGCTCATCAACAGAAAAAATCACGAAACAAGAGCTCCCCAAATCACAAACTTAGCTCAGTCTCAGTCAAAAATCAGATTTCTTGCAGTGTCATAATCAACCTCACTAAATCCATAAGAAAGCACAGCTCTGGACAGTCCTTGTCATATCTCCACAAATCTACTCAGAAACTGAATGAAGCTTGTGGTGTCAGTCCTTAGTGGATCATCAAAGTCAATATTCTGTTGAGCAAACAAAACAACTATCTGGTCCAAAAACAGCAACGAGTTTTTCTCACTGGGATTCACATTATTGAGTTCCAGATCCAGATATCTTTCTCCTTGTGTTCCGCAATTCTTTGCTGAATATTTATTTAGTTGTGTATTTTTAATTGTGACCCAATGGGAGTTTGATTCTGAACAATTTCAACAAATATCAATCAAAATTTCTCTTTTTCTCAGCTAGACCTTTTGGGAATAATTTTGTGCTGAATGTCAGTCATAGGTAAGGTACTTCTTGGGGATAATGCCACAGATTCAAAGGAAGACAAGTTGATGCAATCTATTGATTTCAACCATGTTTCAAGCACAACAAAGAAGAGGGTAAAACTATGGGACATTACCTAAACACTGGGCCTAGGACAAGGCCATTGTCAAGTTCAGCCCCACATTTTGAGGGCACAGCCCAGACCTGTATTATGGGAATTTCCTCCATGGGTACATGGGCTTCAACCATAGGAAAGCACAAGGTTAACATTATCATGAACCTAAACATATGTAGATCACATGGTGTAGGAGGGGATGGTTCTTATGCATACAAGATCCCACCCACTCTTAAAGAGTATGCATAACATTCCCTCCTAGAAAGAGGAGGCACATTAGGGGATACAAGGTGCCCTCCAAAAACACTGGGGATTTTGGCTAAGTGCTTTCTGGATGTAAGGATTTATGGATGGATGGATGTGTGTTGTTCTTACCAAATGTCTCATCACTCGACATAATTGTTGTGGACCACTTTCGGAGCATTTAATAAGCCATGGGAAATTAGCTAGTTATGTGTATAGTTGGAAAAGTCAGCTCTGGTGATTGTCAGGCAACCAATTCCTACCTGGGAATTAAGATCCAGGCAGAACTTATATTTTTGTAGTCTGAAAAATGGAATTGCTCGCCAAGCCAAGGTGACATGCCCTTCCACTTAAGAGATGTCTTAAGCACAGCAGGGCTCATATCAAGACCACCTTAGCGGGACACTAATGTGATATGAGTCTGAAACTAGAAATGACTCGGTGACTTTCAACTTTTTTAGGAGTCACATGGAACTTGGGCTTGGGAGTCCAAGTTGGCTAAGGTGGCGAGCTTGAGCTTGTGTCGGTCAACATGACGACTAGGGTTGTTTTTGAGATTATAATGTGAGGCACTACACTCTTAAAACCTTCAACGGATGATTAAGTTTTGTGCTAGGTTGACCCCAAGGGGTTAGTTTGTTAAAACACTTGGAATGACTGGGAGCTATACTTCTAAAGCTTCGAATCAGCCAAGAGAGGGTTTGCTTGAGGACAACTTGGTGTTGTCCTGGTTTTAGTCCCTTTTGAACTAGCTCATGGAGTTGGTTCCAAATGGCCCCAGGGCAACTTAATGTCATCTTCGTTTCAACCCTTTGGGCTGGTTCCAAAGGGGTCCTAGGAGCAATAGGCTTTCCTATTGGCTCCAAGTTAGACTAATACTTAGTTTCATTAGTGAGTTTAATGAGTCTATGTAGAGAATCTAAGTTTGTCCTAAGTGGTTGGGACGTTGGGACTAACCAAATGTGTTGTGGGGTGCACAAGTAACTAGGAGCTAAGGAGGTGATGCAAGGAGCTTGGCATGGCATGTGGAACATGAAGTGACAAGTAGGAAAGGGTGTTATATTTGGTAGGAGAGCTTAAACTTGTTTTGGCAAGCAAAGACATGGTGGAGGAAGCAATTTTAGTTTGACTAGTGCTTCAACATTCATGTCGTGACAAGGGGAAGGCTCGAAGGAAGAAATCTAGGTTATGGAGATGGTTTGATCCTTTTCCAACTTATCGAAGTCAAGTGAAAAAGAGGAAGAGGAGAATTTGGACCATGTGAACATCCCATGGCCTTGGAATGGTGGATGATGCATAAAGATGTTGAGTTGAATTGACGGTGACCTTGCCTTGGAATGCGTTTAAGGTTAAGTTGAATGAGAGGTTCACCCCACAATCAAATTCTAAGAACTCTTGAATTTACACCAAATAAATGGATCAAGAACAATGGGAAAATATGTTCAAACCTTTGCATCCTTGTTGAACTTCATTCCAATGAAGGAAGAATACACATATAAGTGGCTTGTTTTGTGGTTTGTAGCCTTGGGTTTGTAATGCCATATTGTAACAAAATGAGGTCTCTGTGACTTGTCAAAAATTGATGAAGGTTGTGGAATGCATGGAGGATGACTCCATGCATAGAAAGGTGGGACATCGCAAGTGTCACAACTCACAAAGGTGAGTATTGGAAGTGCAACACAAAGTGCAAGTGACCCAAAAAAAGGCCAAAAGATAAAGTGGGATAAGAACCCAACTAAAGACAAAAGGGCGCTTGCAAAAAAAAAGCCACGAGACATCGTGTAAGTTTGTTATTTCAACTACAAAGAGTTGGGACATTTTTCTAAGGATTATAAAAAAGTAGGGCGGATTTATTACAAAAACAAATGTGGCTAAGTTAAGGTTTGACTTGATGTTGTTTAAATTTAGGGTATGAATTAATGAGTTGTTGTGTCTTTTGGATTTAGGAGCCACACATTTGTTGACACGCTCCCAAATCCCTAATTAGACCCAAGATAGGTCTAGGTTACTCACACAATAGAATTGTGAGGAACTTGGGGCACGCTCCCAATGTTCAGCACTAAAAAGGGTAGGGGGGGCGTGCTGAAGCTTCGGGATGGGACTAGGAAAAGTGACAAACTTTAGTTACTTGCTCGAACCTGCATCAAACAAACCAACAAGTTATTTAGTTCACTTTCTGGAACACCATTGGTGCTGGGACAAGCCACGGACAACTCTAGACTCACATGACTCACCACGGCCTAGACTCAGGGGAAGCCACCACCTTCCCCCACATAGTATACTTTGTACCTCTCCACATCACCCACATCCAAATGACTTTTTGTCCCGGGACTCCCAAAGAGGAGTCCCGAAATTATCCTAGTTTGGACTCCTGGAACTTTGTGAGGTCATAACTCTTTGCTCAAACCTCTAATTGAGATGAGGTCTAAAGCAAACTTGTAGCTCTCCTTGAGAGCTTTCCAACGGTGTATTGCACTCCACATGTACACACCAAGGTCGGGTCAATTCCCAACTTTTAGTGGTCGGGAGTCAAACTAGCGACCCTTCTTTTTTCCATAACTTGTGCTACAGATATCCAAATGGCCCATATGAAGCCATTTTCAACATTTACACTTCGATAGCTTTCTAATGGTATAAAGAACACCCCAATGCAAGGTGTTTTGACCCTTGCAATCGAATTCTGAAATTTCGGGAATTTTGGAGGACTCCCAAGTCCCAACTTTGGGAGTGTGAGTTTCATCCTCACACTCTTTCAAAGTAAGGTTGCGACATTTGTTCATGAATTCAAGTGTGCGAATACAACTTGGATGGGGGACCATAAAGGTGGCCAAATCCATTAAAATTTAGCTAGCACAAGGAGTTGTAACACCAGCAACCGAAATGGTGTTGGGGGTTGTTTTGGAATGCAACAAAATAAAATTTTCGAGAGGTTCATGGTTTGCATGTTGGATGGCATTGAAGTTATTTTAGGCAACACCTTTTTAAACGCTTACCATATTGATGTTTTGAAAGGAATTTCTAAGTTCAAAATCATAATTAGGTTAGTAGATAAATTAGTTAGTTTAAAAATTGAATATCAAACTAGTTTAGTTAAAATAAGTATTCATTTGGTCTCATTGCAAGAATTGCAACATATTTCATTACTTATTTTTATGCATGTGGAATGAATCTAGTGTAAGGTTAAATCATGGGATGGATTTGCCATGACAAGAACGCCATGTTATTCAAATTGTGTACAAGGATGTAAACCTTTTGAAGGTGGGGTCAGTGAATGACATGCCCTTCCACTTAAAATATGTCTTAAGTAGAGTGAGCCTCATATTGATATCACTTTAGTGGGACATTAAGGCAATAGGGGTGTAAACAAGATCACATGAGTTGTACATGCATGCTTTTGGGACTACTTTTGGAAAAATGTTTTTTAGAATGTTCTTTTATAAAATATCAAATTTTTTCAAATTTTTTAATTTTTTAAAATATTATTATGTCAAGGTTTATGTAAAAGATTTCAAATATATGTAATTTTAAAAACTTTTGAAATCTATTTATAAGTTTTTTTAGTGCTAAAAAAATGCAGTATAATGTTTAATGAGTGCTTTTGAATGTTTTTTATTCATTAAATATTTTTCAAATTAATTCACAAGTTCCAATGATATATTATGAACTTTACTATATAAAATAATCTTATACTTTCAACACCAAAGTAAAGTATCATTTTTAAACATGACAAACTAAACATGTGTTACATTTGTTGTGGCTTTTATTACTGTGATTACACCTAAAAATGGTTCTGCGAAGTTTAGCTTTTTTAAGAATCGGATGGAACCTAAGCTTAAAAATTTGAGTTGGCTAAGGCAACAAGTTTGGGCTTGTGTTAGCTAAGAGGACAACTAAAGATTGTCTTCAAAATTATAATGTAGGGCACTATCCGCTTAAAACCTTCAACGAATGATTGAATGTCGTCATGGGTTGACTGAAAGGGGTTTGCCCATTAAAGCACTTAGGATGATTAGGAGCTATCCCTTTAAATATTCAAGGTTGCCAAGAAAGGGTTGGCCTTAGGACAACTTGGTGTTGTCCTAGTTTGAGTCCCTTTTGGACTAGCTCATGGATTTGATTCCAAAGGGGCCCTAGGGCAACTTGATGTTGTCTTGGTTTTAGCCCTTTGGGTTGACTCTAGGAGTTGGTTGCAAGGGGGCCCCAAGAGCGGTAGGCTTTTTGGGTGGCTCCAAGTTACACTAGGACTTAGTCTCATTAGCAAGTTTGGCGAGTTTAGGTAGAGAGTCTAAGTCCATCCTAAGTGGTCGGGAAATTGGGACCAACTAAGTGTGTCATGGGGTGTGCAAGTAGCTAGGAGCTAAGGATGCAACACAAAGAGCTTAAAGTGATGGGTGGAATGCAAGTTGACAAGTAAGAAAGGACATGACACAAGGCCTTGGCCCCACACTCCTAGTATTTGAGCCAGCCTAGCTGATAGGTAACTCAATCTAATTGAAAGGTTTGGTACATAACATGGAGGCAATAAGGGTTTTTTTCCTTCCATTTTGTGGTTTTGAAAGATGAGCGATTCTTTTAATTTTCTAAGCAAATTTTTTTTCAACTTTAGACTAAGAACAGAATTTTTTTTAAAAACATTTGTCACCACAATGCAAAAATTTGCCAAAAGAAAACATTTTGCAGCCAATATGTCAAACAACGAGTTTGATCCTGGAAGTATGATCACAGGTTGGGTACATATGTGGAATGATACCTAGCACTAGTTCTTTTAGGATTTTATGTTTGTAGCCAAAACAGCAATCATCCAACAGGAAGATGTAGAAAAAGTGGCAAGCATCCCTAGAAGACTTAGCTAAGTCTAAATCCAGCAAACCAGATATGAGGTACAAATCTTAAATGATCGTTTTGTATTTTTGGCTACACACTGAAAACCAATTATAGAAAAATGAAGATTTAAGTCAAATTTACTTGACTTCTGGAGATTCAAAACCTTCAAAATCAGTTCATTTTGGAATTTTCAATTTTTGATTTCACTTTTTGACAAAATTTTGCCAATTGATAAAAGGGCTGATCCCCAGTATCTAATGCACACTTGATGATTAGATGATTTAGATCATATGGGTAGTCAAACATTCAGCAGATCATATCACTCCAATGAATTATTGGTCTTTTTACTAACTCTTCACCATCTGTCCAGAAACTTAATAAGTTGTCACTGGCAAAAGCTGATGGTTCAATTGAGAGGGTTGGTTGAAATGAGTGGAACAACTTCTACCATACTCATCAGCTGTAGTGATGAGCAAGGACATAATATTGTGTGCTCCACATGTCTCTGACTTCCACAGCTTCATCTGGAACCTGGTGCAAATCAGTGTGTTGAGAGCGTCTCTTTTTCCAGCTTGAGAGCCTAGTAAGGTCATCCTTCCAGCTTGAGAGCCTAGTAAGGTCATCCGAACCTTTTGCTCACACTCTCTTGGCTTGGTCTGGTCAGCATTTGGGCTCTGTCAAATTTACAAACTACAATCACAGTCTTGCTCACTTAATTTTAACCAGAACTTGAACTAGATAAAACTAGGTATCCTTCCTTAGCCACACAAAGGTAAGGACTGTCATGCATGCTTCCCAATTCTTCAACCCCACATCCCTTACTACCCTTGTGTCTCTAATGAATACCTGTGTCAGCAGAAAGCAGTGGTTAGCTGTGCATATCCTGTGTAAAATGATGTAGAAATGGCAGACAGAAGCTTCACCTAAAAAGTCTCCAACTTAGAGTAAAATCACTCCCATCATGTGTCAGCTTGTGAACAGCTGTTTTTTTTTTTTTTTTTGCCTTGTGATGTCAAAATGATTGGGCAATTTGGGGTTGGTTTATTTTGTTGCCAGAATACTAGATATATTTATAATTGTATTCTGAAATAATGCTGCATCAAATTTCCAAGTCACAAAAAAATATTGAAAGTTTTTGTTTGTCCAGGTAGGTTATTAGATTTTTGAAATTTTAATACCGAGACATTATAAATCCAACCAGTTGTATAAGAAATCAATGACCAGCTGGTAGGTTATTACTAACCAGTTTGATAACCAGGTCAAAACTCTATAACCAGCCAACACTGGTCAATACTCAAGATTAAACTCAGCTGGGGATTTGTAATTTATCTTGCAGCTGTTAGTGTTTATTAGCAGCTAGTTTTAAACGCTTGGAGTTCAGTGGGTGTTTAATGTCATCCCTTGCAGCCAGAATGAGGCAGGACCAGTGAGAATTTTTTTGGGAATTTTTCTTCTTTTTGTGAAAAGAATATTAATTGGAAAAAGAATATTCGATCACAGTTTCTCTTTTTTTGAAATTTTTTTTTGAAAAAATACACTTGCCAAAAATTTTATTTTAGAAAATCACCAAAAATCCACACAATTTGCTTGAATTATGAAAGTGTGCTTAAGGTTTTTTACTTTCATATTTTGAGTATCATCAAATTTGGTCAAATATACTTTTGGATAGTTGCCACTTAAGCAACATCACAAAATTGTCAAAGAAACACTAACCAGCATTTCACTGGTACCTTCATCTTCTTGGGTGAGGCCTCTGAGATGTTGTATTTAACCCTGGAAATGTAAAAGTTGGAGACACTGATTTAGTATTTACAATGTGACAATTATATTCCTAGAAGCGAACTAACTTTGTTGGGGGGCCTTTCCCCATGGCGGTGCCAATGTAGTGTAATTGTGGGTGCACCCAAGGTATCGCTTGCATGGTTCCAAAGAACTTATTAAATTCAATATTACTTGCAATGTTTGTCATCATAACCAGTGTTGTGCGGTTATTTGAATATGTAAAGAACTGCTAGTTGGGGTTTTCAATTATTTCAGAATAGGAGAACTGCCAGTTTTGGTTCCTTGAGAAAACAAGGCCTCACAAACACTCTGGCCGTGCCAATAGATAAGATGTTGTACATCTACCTATTGTGTCCACACTCTAAATACCAAAAAAATCCATTCCAATCTAAACAGTCTAAACACTTTCATAAAAAAAAAACCAATTTGTTTAATACGAAACTGATTCTAATAAGGTAAAACTTCCAAAAGTTGGATCCAATGTGATAGGCCCAACAAAATCAAAAGAACTCTTGGTTCGGAAACCTTAAAGAACTGGCAGTTTCTATGAAAGAATCCACAATGAAGGGGCAGTTTTATGGCTAGTTATTTGATTTTTCAAAACAATGGTTTTATACCAGAACTGGATTTTTGATTCTTTTGAGAAACCTTGGTTATGAATCCTCAGACCCACCCTGATAACCATCTGGTCCTGTTTCCAATAATCACCCAACCCTGGTCAAAACTCATAACCAAAAGGATTTTTATTTGTTAGTACCTATGATCAGTTCCTGCATAACAATGGAACAAAGATATCAGCTTCAGCTAGAAGAACTGGTAAGAGCCAGCTTCCCAAAAACTGAGAACTATCAAGTCCTGACCTTACTATAATTTTATCTCTTATAGTTAAAGATATAAATACGAATACCATAATACTGTGGCAGCTTCAACACTAATTAAATTATTTGTAAAAAAATTGGAATTTTTCAAAGAAGAAAATTCTGTGAAAGAAAATAGAGAAACTATTGGACCGGATATTATTTTTTGACATGGAATCTTTAGATTTAATTATTTATTTGACAGACATATGTTGAAGCTGTCCTTCTACTCTGATATATAGGAATTATATATGAACAAAGAGGATATATATATATACACACACAGAGTGATTTGTAATTCTGATTTTCTTTAGAACCTACAAATTATGAAAAACAAGTATATGTATATGCAAGTTTGTGGTACGTATACATGCATATATTTTAACCAGATAATTTAGTCACTCCAGACTTCATATATGTGATTTGAACTCATAAAATATTTGTGGCTAAATTATTCTATGAAAATGAATTGACCTCTGAATACCAGCTGGTTCTCCATGATTCCTTGGGAATGAAGTGGAGGACAACAACCACAACTGACAAACAATTAAACAATTGAGCTCATGCACTGCAAGCCTGGTGCCTCTCCTCATGACTGGTACTGAAGTTTTCTGTATATGCGGCCCAACTTCTGCCCAACCTCCTCTTTGTGTAGCCTCAGTTTTCTAAAACCAAATTTGAGGCTGCCAAATAGGTCCTCTTTTTTCATATTGTAATAGCTCAGATGTCACCAATTCCAGTCTATGTAAAGCTTTTAAATTATTACAGAAAATTAGAGAGAATAACCCACCAAAAAAAAAATTTACCTGCCAGAGGGAAAGCCCTTAGGGAAAGCCTTTATCCAGAGGGAAAGCTCTCATGAAAGCCTTTAGACTTCCAAAAGCAGAAGCATGTAATAACACAAGGCTTGCCAAGTTTGTAGCAGATCAAGCAGCCAAAATCCAAGGCAGGAAGAATCAATCTGCTAGAGAAACAGGGCAGCTGTTAGGTGCCAGGGGCCTGATGGATGGTGTCATATGCAGAGATGGTGATAAAGTTTCAGATGAAGTCAGAGTTTTTAATCTCATGGTTTACTGGAAGACTAATATGTTACACACTGAAGGTGGGCAAAGACATATATGGTACCTGCCCTCCCAAGTTAGGTTGAAATTAAAGTGAAGGCAAAGTGCCTAATAATTTCTCATCTCTGTGCTTATTGTTGTGCCAATTTCTCTAAAAACGTATGCCAAGAAATTGCCTAATTTCTCAAAAATTTCACAAAAACCTTAATAAGCTACAATTGTTTCAAGTGAGGAAAAAAGCATGAATAGTGCACATTGACATCTTAAGCATGAATCCTAAAACATCTCTACAAGAAATAATTCCATGTGGGCACAACTCTTGAAAACTTAAACAAAATAGGAGGAGGACCATATGTGATACTTGACAATCCTAATGCTTGAAAACTCTCTTCCTCATACCCTTAGAACACTGATGACAAATTCAAGTAGATGTGCACCCTAAAACTTGAAATCCCATCTGTTGATTTCCACCCATCCTCCGTAAATTAGCCTAATTCAAGAAAAAGAAAAAACCCAAATGCCTAATTTCACTCAGACTCCAAATCCATTTTGCCTAATAGACTTTTTCCATTACTTAATAAAACATTAGGGAGCAAAGTGCCTAACTTGGTACTACTTGGTATTGTGACGATCTTGTTGGTGCTGGCCAGCTCTAATCTGTGCAGCCTTCCTCGATCCTTTCTTAATGCAGTCATAGCCCCAAGTCTTTTGTAGTTTTTACTGCACTATTCTAGACTGTTACCACTCTTGAGCCACTGTGTTGTGGGGCCCCTCCTTGCTTCCTTGCCAGCTTTAGTAGTAGACTTCTTGTTTAGTCCATGCAGCAGTGGTGATGAAGTGAGGCGGTGATGGTGTTCCCCCCCCCCCCGCAATGTCTGCCAGCTCTTCACAGTTGTGCAGCTAGCTGCTTCTACTATAACTACTCATCTCCCATGCTTCATCTCTTGTCAAGCAGCAGTACAGCAAAGTCTCAGTCAAGAACTTTGTGATCTAGTTAGGGCTCATTGATCTAATTTGCAGCATCTGAAAATTTCAGTCCACAGAGGTGCAGCTAGTGTGATCCATCACAAACTGCTAGCTAAGTTTTGTTTTGGACATACTTTGGAACCAGAGCTGAGCTGCTGGATCTTGAGTGTTATTCTTGATAGAGAAAGACGACTCTAGAGGGCAAGATGAAAACTGTTATAACAGGAGTGCAATGTGTGGCATTGATCTTGATGGTGGTGGTTGCCATCGTGACTAGCTCTGGATTCGTGGAGGGACGTCCCTTGCCTGGCGCCAAGGAGCATTCGAAGCCTCCAACGGTGAAGATCGCTCCAGTAGCTGCACCAACAACTCATGCTAAGATCGCACCAGTAGCGGCCCCCATTCCAAAACCACACCCCAAAGTGGTTCCCTCTCCACCTCCTCCCTCTCCTGTGCTTTACTCTCCACCTCCACCACCTCCTGGCGCTGGTGGCTACTAAGATCAAGACTCCAATCTCTTTTCTCATTCTCAATCTATATACAATCCAGGTAAGTACTATGCTTTGCTAGAAACTGCATGACCCAGTTTGGGCTTAGCTTCAGGACTATGTTCTAGATCTTTGTCACATTTGCACTGCAAATATAGCAAGCAAATTGTGTGAAGTCTTGTGGTGTCAAAACCTAGCCGATCAGCAGCTGATCTGACTAGAAAAAAACCTTCTGCAGATCATTGGGTAGCAACTACCAACTGATCTTTACTACAAGATTCTTGTGACTTCATGGAGGCTGGTATACACTGAAAGGCTGACCAATCTGTTGTGGACCCAATATATTTCAAAGCAACTACGTAGTTACTACCTTATTAAGGTTGTGAAAGTTGGCGATTTTGGATTTCTCAAGAATCGGATTATGGATTTGGTCATTGATAGAAATGGTGATCTTGATTTGATTGTGATCCTTTGAGAAATGATGTCAAAATGATGATTTAACTCTTTCTATTGGGACACATAATTCCCACATTTTCTTCCTCCCAAACATGCATCTCTCTCTCTCTCTCTCTCTCTCTCTATGTATTAAGGAAGGTAGTTTTCTTTGTTTTCTGTGTCACATTGAGATCTCCCAAACACCATGATGCCCCCCCCTCGCCCCCCAATGTCTTGCTGTTGGTATCTTGGTACCATTGGAAAGCCCTTGATAATGAGTAGGAGTGCGCAACGAGATGGTTTGCTAGTGTTTAGACCTAAGATGCCAGAGTTATTGAATATTGGATAATAATTTTGTCAAAGAAAATTCAACAAAATCAAAACTAAATATTCTAGGAAATATATGCCATGATATTTCACATGTTAGTTTTAGTTAGTTTTTAACACAATTTTGCACTTCATATTAGTTCATTTACAGCACTTATGATATATTGAAGTTTCATGTATATTACAGCGACACTTCATATTTAAACTTCATTTACTTGATGCATAATAAAATTTGTATTTTCCTTACTATGAGATCATAGTGCAATTAAACCAAAATTGCAAGAACAAAATGAAATGAAATGCATGATAATGGAGTTGATCTGTGAACTGACATTTCACTTATTTGCCTCCCCTTTACCTACTTCTAAAGTTTTAACTCCAAAATGCTTTGCCTTTTAGGCTATTTCTAACTTACTAAGTGTTTTCAATATTTCTATGCATGAAAATCACCTATTTCTGTCCAAAAGGCACAAGCTGCTTCTTGTCAATGTGTTATAGACCTAAGAATGCAGAAGCAAGGACTATGCATTTTTAGGTCATGGATTTTTTGAATTACATGATAATTTACTTTTTTTTTTCCCCCTCTTCTTCTCTTGTAAGATTGTTACCTTATACTTTTCAATCATTTAAAAAAATGATCACACTATTTGCTATCATAGGAATGCCTTGAATGCATTTTTGACCTTGTGAAAGGATAATCCTTTAATATTTGCAGTAAGCTTTCCCCTAAGAATGTTTTCAAATGTCATCTGCTTGAGTATGCAATGCTAATTGCAAACCTAATTATTTTCCCCATTTGTGATTGTGCAATAGTTTGTACACATACCTATTATACATATTCTGACTTATCTTAATTTTTATTCACTTATATCCATCTTATGTAATGTAAATGGTAAATCTTTACCCATGTCCTTACCTTAGGAATAGGGCAAACATATGCCATTGTTGAAATTGGACCCAACTACAAGGTTTCAAGGCCCATTATTGCCACAATACCTTGGACTTGTCCTTCTCTTTTGTCTATTACCTGGATTTTTGTATGCTCTGTGCTTCACTTCACTCAAGTCTCTACCAAAAATAAGAGACTATTCCATTTTGTTGGTCTTGCCTACCAAGGCAAGGATATTTAGATTCATTATAGAGTATAGTAGCTTAAGCTGGGATTTTGGCCCCTAGGTACTAGCTCTATTTTTATATGAAGATTTTTGAAAGATGACATTTTGGCTTGTGTTGAAACTTGAGATTAGTTATAGCGTTATAATAATATCTTGAAGGATTTTGGTTTCTTTTAGAGGATTTTTTGAAGATTATAATTTTTGCATGGTGAAATATTTGAGTTTTCATAATTCTTCTTTTGCCTTAAATGTAAATGGCAAGGCCACAGTGTGACACACCCCTTGTATTGCATTGGACCTTGCTCTCTTAGAAGCTTGCAACATATGTACAGTGTGATTGGATTGGTACCACAATAGAGACTCAATTATTGTACCACACACAGTTCTTATCCTCCATTATCGTACTGCCCCCAGCACCGCCAAAGATGAACCTGAACACACTCAAGGGTCCGGTACATTCACCTTTTTCACTCTTGAGTGAGGCTCCTTTGGTAGTTGTATACAACCCTGGAACCATGTTTTTTTCTAGGAATTCTTTTATGTAGCTGAAGTGGTGATCATCCATAGCAAGGTGAAGAAAAAATTTATGATTGTCCTTAAGAAGATTTAGCCAAATTTGGCTGCAAACTGTATATGAAGTACACATCTTTAATCCACGTTCTATATTAATGGCTACAAACCGATTGTGATAATGGCTACACACTGATTGTGTCACTTTTTTTCAAAAGAATCCCAATGGCTATTGCTGACAATCATGTGATCCGAAAAACTTGATTGAAATCAGTGATTATTTCTTCATCAATTTTTTTCATTTTTCAACCAAAAGATTGGCAAAATTTTGGATAAACATGTGTTTCTGAGTGTAAATTCAACTAATTCTGCTAAGTTTTTGGAAAATTTCACCAAATTTTTTATATCATAAAATTGAAAAAGGATTCATTTTATTTTCTAGTCTCCTATCCCCCCACAAAAAGAACATCATACGTTATAATGTTAGATGTTAGATGGTGGTTAGGGTACTACATGCTCAAGACTTAATTCCTATAATCTATCAGGCCTTTCTGGGCAGTTGGGATGTTTCTAACATTTAGAGCTATTCAGCACAAAAATTGTGAAGATTCATGCAATAACACCTAGAGTACTAACCTTAAAAACAACTTGGTAGAGATGAAAAAAATACTATTTGCCATGTCTTGAATCCAATGTAGAATTTACTTAGTTCGAAGAAGTGTTTTAAATTGCGGTCTGGCCTAAATAACAGCCCAAGCAATTGACTAAGCAGCAGACTTAATAAACTAAATATATGAAAATACAACTAAAATATCCTAATGAACTAAATTTGGTGTTTTACTCAACATTGTTCATAAGACAATTGGGCATAAGCTTTCTTTATACTAAATACTACAAAATAACAAAATTTCAAAATTATGTCACAAAAATAAGACATGGATAACAAAATTATATAATATACAAAAAATGTGTACAATGGAATGTCATGACGTACAACAAAACAACTATTCCACCATTAACCAAGATAACATCTAGAAACTCATTTAAGGATTCAAATTTATGTCATTTAATTGGAAATTAGAGAAGAATAAAAGCAAGAAAGAGGAATTTGCATAGTTGTTGGATTTGCACATTAATAGGAAATGTGCTCAAAGACCAAATATGATTAACAACGATTAACATATAAATAGGAGGCAAGATTTGAATTAAGAATGATAGAATCTCCAATGTTGAGCTAGTAACAAATAACCAAACCTATATGTATTATAGATTGAAGAGATTAAATGAAAAACCCATACAACCATGTATTTGACATTCCACTAAGATGTTGCAAGTAAATTACTTTCACTTACTTTTTCATCTAGTTGGATGATTTTTGTCTAGTCGATAGTCTTATTTCTTGATGGACTTGGATTTTTTGTTCTATCTCCAATGCCTAAATCTTCTTGGTTGTTGCTTCTTGTTTATTGAGGTCACTTTTAAAGATTGGAACTCATGCAATCAAAGTTGTTTGTAGATCTCACAAGGTGCATCCACAATAATAGGACACAATGGTGCCTTTTCAAATAGTCCTAACAACATCTTGATAGATTGATGTGGTAGATTTGGATTGATAGGTCATGCTTGATTACACCACTTAATTTTTTAAAACATTGTTTCTAAGGATAATTTGGTCATACAACTCATAAAACTTTTTTGAAATTTATTTAAATGGTATAATATTATATTGAAAACATTGTTGTCTAAATATATTACACATTTGCAATATTACTTTATCTATTAGATATTAAAACATGTAAAATTTATACAATGGTCCCCTTAGTTGTGGCTTGTAGATACATGTTTTACACGAAAGACAAGGTTTCAATTACATGGTTTATATCAACTAGCATTCCACCTAAATGTTGGCCAAATAAATGCTACAAGTTGTGTTCCAATGTATTGGTTACATTATAAGTTATGGTTTACCTAGCTTCACATGACTTGCTAATTATATATTTGATGTCATCATTTCTTAAATTTGGAATCTTGTGTTTGGTTGGTTTTTCTTTTTGTATAACACATAATTGTTCAAGGTGCATGCTATGTTGTGTTGGCCACAACATTCAGAAATTCCTCAAATTGAAACCTAATCATTTAATGTCTCCTTGTAATTGTGTTGCATGAACTAAACCTAATCATTTGTGATAGATTTTGAATGCCTACAAAGATTCCACAACATAAAAATATCCAAATTAATTTGAGATTAAATATCAAAATTTTGATGTGGTAAAATCAATTATGGAAGTTGAACAATATTAATGAACCCACGTATTCATCAAAACTATAATCTTACAACGATAACTTCAATGACATTGGTTGCCTCAAAGATTGAAATTGTTATTTTAATTTGAGTAAGATTGTTGAAAAATTGTTAATCTTTTTGTCTAAATTTGTGGATTCACTTTTCATAATTGAATCTTATTCATGCACGAAATCATTTCCAAGTCAAATTGGAAAAAATCAAATTGTATTTTAAAATAAAATTTGTCATTATTTAAGTTTAGATTTGCAATTTTCGAATGCATTTATAAAGTTGATTTTCTTGACTTGTATTTGGTTTCATGTAAAACAATATTGGATTTCAATGTGCTAATATTACAAGCATGAAATTTAAGATTGTCAAAAAATTAATGTTAATTTGATTTTTTGCATATATTGTTATGGAACGTTATTGTGGGAAGCCAAGCTTTCTTAATAAATTATTTTCAACCCATGGCATCAACAAGTTGAAATGTTTTTTAAAGTGTCATATATTAGTGGGTGGGAAATTATTATTTGTATTTCTTGTGAGTCTAGCTCATTACACCAAATTGGTATGAAAAAAACAATAGCATCATATTAAGACTTGGCATCCTTCTTGCTAACCCAACTCACTACTAAAAATCCTGTTGTTTGCAACCAATCACTATGCAACTAGCATGCAACTAGTTGTCGTTTGCAATTATCTCGCTCATGTTTGCAACTATAAATTTAGTATTGTATAAATTTTCAACCATACGGTTGTGTGTGCAACTAATGTGCAACTAAATGTGTACAACATGGACACATGTCATAAAAATGATGGCCTAAACTTATACATACTTAAATTATTATACTTAATATATCTACATAGGCTATGTATAATAATATTATGTGCCTTTAGTATTAAGGTTAACCACATGCTAACTTATGTTAACCTAAATTAACCTAAGCTAAAATAACCATGGCTAAATTAACCTAGGTTAAATAAACTAAAAAGTTAAACTAACCATGACTGAATTAAATTAGGCTAAAACTAACCATGGCTAAGTTTATTAGGCTAAACTAATTACAGGTAAATTAAATTATGTTAAATTAACTATGGCTAAATTAAGTTAGACTAAACTATTTATGGCTTTAAAAATGGCTAAATTAAATTAGGCCAAACTAATTATGGCTAAATTAAATTAGGCCAAACTAATTATGGTTAAATTAAGTTAGACTAAATTATTTATAGCTAAAATAAATTAAGCTAAATTGAATTAACATGAAATAAATATGGCTAAATTAAGTTAGGATAAAATATTTATGGCTAACCTAAATTAAACTAAAACTAACAATGGCTAAATTAATTATGTCTAAATTAAAATATATTAAATTAAATTAAACTAAAATAAACCATAGTTTAAATATATATTACAAGTTTTTTAATTTTATTTGTCAAATATATTTAAATATTTTTTTGGCAACTAAAATTATTTTATTTTATTTTATTTGGAATCTTTTTCAGAAAATGTAAATTTGATTAAACAAAAAAATTATTCAGAATCAATTAATATGATAATATCAAAATTTATTATAAATATTCATGATTATCAATTAATTTTTATTATAATTATAATGATAATCAATTATATATATATATAATCAATAGGTATTATATATTTAAATTCCACTATTTATGTTAAAATATTAATGTAAATAGGCTACACGAATTAACCTCCAAGTACACAAACATTTTAAGCTAATTACTAGTTTGAACTATATAATAATGTTAAAATCATATTTTCATTGAGTAATCGTAATTATTAAAAATATTCTACAATCATTTTTGAAATGCAAAAAAAGAAGGAATAATGAAAAATTAACAAGAAGAATAAGTTTTCCAAGTTACAACGTTTTTTTTTTTCTTTGGACCCCTCCTACTTTCAAACCCCATAACTTTCTTATTTCTTATTCATTTTAAACGATTTAAAATGATACAGGAGCGCCATCTGAAGCTCTACAAATTATGTTCAAACTTTAATAGCAAAAAAACAACATAAAAGGGACTTTCTGGGTGTTTAAGAATCGGCCTTTGTAGTGCTAAATGGTTTTTATTCTGAGTTTTTGACCCCCTTTACTTTGGGGGGCCATAACTTTCTCATTTTTA
>Ga0116231_10004012_pt1 | contig 30081 bp, 24 predicted proteins | sample S1TSphgellanicum_2_FD_89695 | JGI IMG/M metagenome (GOLD analysis project Ga0116231, IMG submission 89695) | Host-associated microbial communities from peat moss isolated from Minnesota, USA - S1T2_Fd - Sphagnum magellanicum MG | ecosystem: Host-associated > Plants > Peat moss > Unclassified... | reverse complement strand
GGGGGAGGCGTAGGAGGAGCGAGCCCCCCTGTGCCGCCGCCCCGCCCCCCCCACAAGTCAAACACAAGGTCTCCCCGTAGCCCCCCCCCCCTCTTGCCGGCTACTAGGTAGGGTAGATGCATGGGAGTGGTTAGTACATAACCATGGTTAGTTGTGGGACAAGAATACAATGAAAAAAGTGTTTTCTGTCCATATATGTCATCCATCTTGCATGGTGTGCTAGTGGGTGCTAAGTTGCCAATAGATGTGAATGGTCTTTGGTCAGCATATATCGAAGGAACAAGGAAACCAAAGACTTGACTAGGGATATAATAAGTATGTAGGAGCACCTAAAAACCGTCTATGGACATTGAATTGTACCCAACAACTACGGCTTCACCTTTATAAGCATTCAAATATGTGAATGAATAAGTGAATAATGTGGTTTTTTTTTCCCAATTTTGTAGTGTAGCAACATTGACAAGCAGATTTGACAAAACTTCATTGACAAAACTTTTGTACAAATTGTATGTGTACTTTGAATTGTGCCCTACCATAGCATCCTCATAACCATTAAAATATGCTTATAAATAAATGACCAATTTACTTCTTTTTTTCAATTTTTGTAGTGTAGCAATAGTGATGAGTTTAATAATATGCTTATAAATAAGTGACCAATTTACTTTTGTTTTTCAATTTTGTAGTGTAGCAATAGTGATGAGGTTAATAATATGCTTATAAATAAGTGACCAATTTACTTCTTTTTTTCCAATTTTGTAGTGTAGCAATAGTGATGAGGTTAGTAATATGCTTATAAATAAGTGACCAATTTACTTCTTTTTTTTTTCCAATTTTGTAGTGTAGCAATAGTGATGAGGTTAGTAATATGCTTATAAATAAGTGACCAATTTACTCTCTTTTTTTCAATTTTGTAGTGTAGCAATAGTGATGAGGTTAATAATATGCTTATAAATAATTGACCAATTTACTTCTTTTCTTCCAATTTTGTAGTGTGGCAATAGTGATGAGGTTAATAATATGCTTATAAATAAGTGACCAATTTTATTTTATTTTCAATTTTTTAGCTTAGCAATACTGATGATCATGAAATTTTCAAAAGAAAGAATGAATGAATTTTTATTTATTTAGGTTATTTCAAAAGGTTTTGGTTGTGGTTAATATTTTTTTTTCCTAGATGATTCCAGTTATGGTTCGGGTTTTAAAAATCAGTACTGATTCAAATGCAGTTCTTACTAATTTGAATAAATGGTTCACTCCTAATTTTCATAGGACCTTTGCCATTCCTACATTTTCTTTGCTGAATATTTATTTCTTTCTTTCTTGTTTTTTCACTCCTACTATAGCAATAAGAATTTCCTCAAATTCTGGCACTTTTAAAAACCTGGCCATTAATAATTGGAATAAACAAAATAACCACATACAATAAACAACAATGTAATTTCTAGAACTTCCGGTGTTATGGACAACTAATTTTGAAAAAAAACAGCATTTATTGAAAATAATTTAATTAGTGTCAGAATGATAAAGGTATTATGGTAACCACCTGTTCTAATCTTGGTGTTTTTTTTTTGGAAAATGTAGGGTGTAAGGTTTAGGTTTCCAATTATAGTTCCAATTCCACACATGAATAAAATCAAGAATTCAATTTCAAGTCTTATTCTTCAAAATATAAATTATGGTTTGAGTTTTGAAGATCAACCTCAACTCATATTGGGTTCTTTCTAACTAGAACAAGAGGTTCTTAATGGCAAAGTGAATACCCAAACAACACTTGAGGTCACTTTACACATAAGGCTGAAACCTGGCAAACTCCATTAATGAAAGTACCTCACAAGGTGGAAAAAGAAGGAACCAAGAAAGAGGACCCAAGTATGAACCAAAAGAACAAAACCCAAAGTGGGTTGCAAAAGGTCACCAAAACAAATTATGTTTCAAAGCCTCCACTAATGGCAAGAAACATATATGAAAGAAACAAAGATGGGAAACCTAAAAAAGAAGTAAGCTTAAAAGAACCTTCAACTCAACAATAGGATGCTTCAAAATAGATGCGGCATGAATTCTCTACAATGCTATCAACAAGCTTTGCTTATAAAAAGCATGCAAAATAATTTGAGGAAGGCCACCAAAGCCTTTTGTTGACCACACTATGTTAACACATCAATGAAAAAAATCACTTATTTATTGTTGTAAGCAATTAAAAACTTCAACAACAAAGGAAAGAAATGCATTTGTCGAATGTTGATCATGGTAAAATCTTTCCTCTGATTAAGCTACCACTATCGTAGTCACTTCATGAAATGAAGCAACCCACATAATCAAATCTACTTGGGTGAGATCAACAATGATAACATTAGTCAAAGTGTGGATGCCATCAATCAATAACATGATGTCAACTCATCAATGAAAAGATTAAAAGGATAGGCAACAAAAGGACATAAATTTGTTAGAATGAAGCATGAAACCCCACAACTCTCGTGATGAAGGTGAAAGCATCATAAACGACATCAAGGGATGTAGTTTGTTACCCCCTAATGGGAGCAATGAAAGAAGTGGGTCCCCGCTAAATCCAAAGGTTGGCCACAAATGCATTAAATCAACCTGAGAGCTCAAGGATGGGGGAAACCCAACATGGTGCGCAACGCAAAAGAAAAAACATTTAAGGCCAAACAAAAAGATGGAATGACAAAACAAATAAAAAGTCAAGCACCCACCCCCCAAGCCAATGTAAAACCTTAAGCACACATGATGTTAATCAAAAGACATGTCAAAGATAATGTTGATAAAGGAATGGTTGTGCAATTTATTATTAAAAATTTCTTTATGACAATCTATTCCCTTGTCTACAAACTACACAAAGGAAAAAACACAAGTCACCACATTCGGGGGAAGGAGCTTTTGCTCCAACCTCAAATGGACCTAAAAAGGTAATAGACTAGAATTGTTAACACGTATCACGTCCAATAAGAACAAGCAACTATCTAATATGAATCTAGAGTTGATGATAGGTGCAACAAATGCCCGACTACCCAAATACGCAACTAACACAATGAGCTTTGAGGAAATGAAGCCAATCCCCCCCCCCCACCGAAAATGGGGAGAAAAATCTAATGGCACGCCAAAAAGGCTTGTTGGCAATCCAACAATCCTAAGGCTAAAAGACACCCAAAAACTTTGATGAGAATTACATCAAAAAAAGTGAACTTATGTTGGAAAGTCGATAAAAGAAGGAATGAATGGAACAAATAGGAAGGTGTATGGGCAAAACATTAAGAAAGGATCCCGAAAGCTACTTGGACATCCCTTAAACTTGAAAGTGCATCTAGATGACAAACATCTTCATTCAACATGTCCTACACAAAGGAATGGAAACAAATGCAAATGGAATGCCCAAAACCATGATGCCATCTAAAAGGTAACAAAAATTAATTAAAAGAGAAAAGCTAGGAAGCAAACTAGAAGGTGACCAAGTTGAACACTTGTGAGGTTGGACCACAAGCCCCATAAAAGCCAACTAAAAAATACAATGTTCAAAAACAAAAAGAAATGGCAAAAGCAAGGCCAATGATGTGAGTGTCACTAATTAAGAAATGGAAAACCCTTGTGGAACACCATAATGAATGAAAGTGGGTTAACATAAAAAGAAACCCAACAAGCAAATCACCTTAATGCATGCCCACCAAAGAACAGATGATGGAAACTTTTCCAAAAGGGAGTGGTGGTTAAAGAAAAAGGAACCTACTAGGCATAAAAAGATCAAACAAAAGGGAAAAGTTTAAACAACTAACCTCCTACTATGCAGAACTCCTAAAAAATGGCTCTCCAAAGAAATAGTGTTGAAAGCATTTGTGATTTCCACCAATAACACCACCCAATTAAGATGGATGTCTAATGTGACTTGAAAGCCATGAACCATTGCTTCACATCCATGCCTAACTACCACTTCAAATTGATGAACCAACAAATGAGTAAAAAACACATCATTAAATTACACACATAAACATTTGCTCACAAACCAATATAAAACCTCCCCCACCACAATTAGTTGAATACCTCCAAAAGGCTTGGCCAAAGCCAAAAGCTTGGGGACATTGAAATGGACCCTAGGATACGACCTACAATGACATGAAGCTCAACTTAAAAAGTTGCATGAAGTTGTTAGCTAAGTCCTTGAAGTCAAAAAGGTTTCATAAATGCTCAAAAATCATACATGAAGGATCACCAACTAAAAGATGTGGCAACGAAATGAAAGATTACCTAAAACAATCCAAGGAAAGTTCCAAGTCCAAATCGAATTTAAAATCCACCAAGGAATCTGAATAAAAAACAAACAAATCCATGGGGTGCAATACTTGCAAAGCACCAATAGTCTTTAAGGAAGTTGGGGTTGGGGCAAAGGGGGTAAAAGTGTCAACAGAATTGGCATACTCCCCACCATGTCCTAGGGCAAAACTTTGTATGAACGGACATGGCAAAAGTAGGACCAAAACCTAAAAATTATTTATTAAAAGAGTGTTAACCAAAAAGGTTTGAATTGGGGATAGAATTGTTGCAAGCACTTAGACTCCAAAAACATGTTTTACCAAAATTCCTTGAAATTGCTTACTAAAAACCATCACATGCATGTATTAATCTCCTTATGACTAGTTGCACAACACCGAAGGGGGAAGAGAAAACGTTAATGTGAGAAAAATAAAAATAGATGTTAAGTAGCCATGTTGGATGGGTCCAAGCCAAATGGTTCAAAAGACCACGAAAGGATAAATGTATTTCCCACCTCAAAGTCGAAAAGATGCCTACATACAAATGAAGTTGAAGAAGACCCAAATGGAAAGCCCTGAAGGGGTCCAAAACTAAAACCCAAGCCCAAGTCAAAGGCGAAGGAAAAAAGGCCAAAAATGAATTTTAAAAACCTTATTCATTAGGTGAAAAAACCTAAAAAGCTTGGCAATGTTTCTAATGACAAGTTCATGTCATACTACAAAAACAAAGCTTTATAGCCAAAGCATGGGACATCACACTATATAAGAGGCCCCATAAGAAAAAAAACTTTAAAATTAACTCATGTGCCTCCGAGGGGGATGAAAACAAAATAGACCAAAAGTTAGAAACCTACACTGCCTAATGCACACAATCTAGCCTAAGACCTAGGGGAAAACAAAATTACCCAAAGGGGACACTTTCTATAGGTGTTGTAGGTTTAAGGTGAACATTTTTAAGTAGGAAAAAACAAACCAAAAGTTGAACTTGAACCATGTGTAGACTAATTTTAGATCTAGGCCTATGATGATGATATTGAAGTTGTCATTCACTTCAACATCACCATCTTTGGTTATAGCTTCTTTCTTTCACTTTTGGAAATGGAACTACTCATATGAACCTCCTTCTGGTGGCAAAACTCGGCTAGATGGTGTGATTACAAACTTTGTCACTTTGAAGAAGACCCATTACTTCCTTTTGCTAGGTAGTGAATTATGTCATCAAAGGTAAATTGTTCAACATAACAACCACAAAATTTAATCATTAAGGTGCCAACTTTTTGAAATTCATGGTTTGTCTATTTACAATTACAATCCAACTCCAACACTCCTTTATTGTCCAATTATGTCATTGTTGTTGTTTTCTTCTTCCCTAAGTCCCATCACCAACAAAAAACCACAAATGAGTATTGAGACAAATGAACAAATGTGTGGGCACATTGCAATGGTCTCATTCTGAACTTTTTCAAGCCTCTAAAAACCTATATGCTCCAACCTTCTAGATTTAAAACAAAACTCAATTGTTTTTCATAGAGTTTGCTCATCATCCTATCTCTCTTGTTGTTAGACTACAAACTTTTTGTGTTCCATTTCAAGACAATCGAGACTCTTGTGTTTCATTTTCACAATTCATTTGAAAAGGAAAGAAGGCACATATGCACTAGGCTCCTCAAAATTAAGGAATGTTCATAAGGTTCTTTAGTTGGAAGGTTCCTCATTCAAAAACTATGTGTAAGGTGTCCATCCTTTTGGGCTAGGGTGGGTGAACCAACACCCATGTTATCAACCTTCATCTTTTTGAGTGAGGCCTCTTGGTGGCCATATTAAACCCAAAAAATTGTTAGATTTGAAGTTACAAACCTTGATTTAGTCTAAACATGGGATATTTGTAATATTTGAAAATAATTCAAATGGGTAAGTTTTTTTTCATAAAGAAACCTAATATGTGTTTTACACATTAATTGTATTGGCAATAGGTTGCAACTAGAATACAAATATCACCTTTAGCTATCACATCAAGCAATACCCTTATTCAAGTAAGGGCCTATTACTTGGGCCTTCTTTAGAACTACAACCTCACTTTTCATGTTTCACCATGTGCTATGATAATAAGACATTTTATAACATGAGAATTATTATGTGCCAAAATCTTAATGGAATGCCACTAGCAAACTGATACCATTCATTCTCTCATGACAAATGAGCAATGAGGAGATCCATTTCATAAGACCAACTCCACGCAAATTATTAACTCAAATGAAGGCTGCTAGAGAACCCTATGTTTATCATTTGTTGTTTAGCATTGGATTTGGGTTATAATGAAAACCAAAGGAGCTCTATAAAGTCGTTTATGTGTTTTGTTTTTCCATTAGCGGCCCCTTTTTTAAAGCTTTTATATCACAAGCATTCCCATGATTTTGAACCACCACTTTGAAACCTTTTTTTATCAAGTACTCCAAGATTTTTAACCGGCCTTTGAAGGAAGAAAATCTCACAAGTATCGCATGATATTTAACATGTAAAGTACATCATGGTGCAAAAATTTGGGATTAAATGTTTCATTCATGCCCATTTTCAATTGTAGTGCCAACAAGGCCCATTTCAATGGACTTGTCAAATTGGTTCCACTAGAAATCAACCCATGGGTTGCTAGTTGCTAACTTATGTCCAATATTTTTTGAGCTTGTGTTATCATGTTAATGGACATCTAACATGACAGCATAACCTCCCAAATAGGATTTTTGGAACATTAGACACATTTGGTTTGCAAATAATTAACAACCATTTGTAAAAGTTCTTTTTTGCAATTTTTTGAGTTCACAAAAAGTGGCAATTTGTTGCTGAAGAAGCACTTTTTCCCAAGCATTTCTCCAAAACAAACTTCACAAAATATGTCACATTTATTTTAAGTTGAAACAATCATAAATCATCAGCAAAACATTTATTGTTGTAATTGAAAATTTTCGGTATTCAAATTACTGGCAAAGATTTGAGTCTAAAGATTTTTATACAAACCAAAGGATGATTTATCAATTTTTTCAAAAATTAAATTAAAATTTTTTTTTTAATTTTTTTTTAGTGTTTCATTTTGGGTGTGAATTATCAACATGCCAAATGAATTAAATTCAGAGGAGATTGAGCACCTTGAACAAATGTTAACTAAGTCTCCATTGACTCAAGAAAGCTCTCAAAATGGCAAATGCATAATCACAATAACTTATGAAACATGATCCAGATCATCAGAACTCGGCATAATATCTTTTCCATGAATCAACAAAAGGGAGTTTAAACATCCATAAAGCCACAAGGCAAATTGACAAGAAGCCCATACATAAACAATCGGACTAAAGAGGCCAACAACTACTACTAATAAGCTTAGGAAGTGGCAATGGAAAGTTTCTAATTTTATGAGAATAACTATTCATAATAATGCTTTCAAATCATGTGTTCAACTAATGGATATGTCAAACTACGGACAACACTTCGAAATCAACCATGTTTCATCTTAAAATCTTCATTGCATAACAAAAGATGCAAAATGCAGGGCTCACAAGGCAACTTTTTGATTATCTTGTGTCCACCACCACATTGTATAAATGTCCAGTAACAAACTTAGTTTTAAACTGAATGTGGAACTAGGACTAAAGAAAACGATGGTAAATAATTGTAAAGCACATGAAGAAATTTTCTAGTGTATTTGGAGGGCACATTATATCCACAGACATCCCTCCAAGAAAAGAGGTGGACTCTCTTTCAGCTATCCATTACAAATGGAAGGGATCTTACTACCCAAAAGTCCTACAAGTCCTATATTTGTTTGGGAGTCACCATTAATTAATGTAACCCTAATTCAAGGGACACAATGCCATCAGATGTACATCTTTCACTGAAATAAAAATGTGTTACCAAAGGCTTCATTGCACATAAACCCTAGCCCCTAGAATGTCCAAAGTGAATAAGCATTTTTGGTTGAGCTTTCACATGTCTAATGAGGAAATGATCAACAAAACTTGTTAATAGGGTTTCCATGTGAATCTATCAATGTAAACCACCCAACAACTTCAATCCATAAATGAAGATAAGATTTTAAGTCTTGAATGAAATATGTTGAATAGATTGTATTAAATAAAGATTGTGATTTCACAATTATACTTAACCCTAAACCAAGAAAAGTTGTCCAATATGATCCACAACAACCAAGAGATGAAAAAAAACATGGAAAACAGCTTTGACCACATCAGTTTCAAGTTATCTCTACCTCTTTAAAATTTAATTATGTTCTAGATTGCAAGATTCTAACCACATTCCAATGGCAGTTTTTGGGCTTTTTAAAAAGCCTGGAGAGTCGAGCTTTGCTTTTAATTTAATCAAATTTGTGCATTTTGATTTGTACATTTTGATTCTCCTAACAAATGAATAAGAAATAAGGTTCAGTTGCTCATGTGGAAGTCAGAAGTTGGAACCCAAATTATATTATACTTCAAAGGATGTTAACTATTGCCTTGATCTGCCTGGCACATCTTTTAAAGATGCAAGTTTTTTGTTATCTAGCCACAACATGAAAGTTGAAAGTGACATGGACATGGCATGCAGGCTCAGGTGCAAATTGCAATGTCAGAGATGATGACATTCGTAACAAGGTCTGTCATCAGCAGCTGATTACACAGCTGATTACAGAAGACAATTTATTCCCTTGCTGTTATCAGCTGCTAATGACAACCAATGTCGACATACAACCTTTTTGAAACCCTGTGCTGGTTAAAAGTCACATACCAAGAAAGATGGTGTCTTTGTCCTCTTGGATTTTGACACTTGAGAAGAAATTTTCTGGTCTTCTTGAAACTCAGAAAACATCTTGTGTACCTGCTTGAGCACCCAACACAAAAAAAATCCATTTTCCAATCTGTGTATCATACTCCTAAATCTACACTCAATGCACAGGTTAACACAAGTACACACAACTTGCAGGCCTAACACAGGAATCCAAGGGTAAGAAACTTTTATCTCTTGCAGAAAATTCACACCTTCAACACAGATAGGAGCAGGAGCAAAGACCCACCTTTTTAACACCACTTGTGAGTCCTAGACCATGGATGCTGTCTCCATCAACCCACTTTGTGATCAAGCCATTGTGTGATTGCACTTTATGAGCACCATGGCCTTTGACAGCATCTTCTGCACATGATTGTGTTATCAGTCTTCAGTCTCTTCCAAGCAGTGAGTAGAAACCTAGACAATAGACACTGAAGAAGACAGCAAACTAAATCACAACTTTGTTCATCACAGATTGAACCTATTCTGCAACCCAACCATTTCAGTGACCACATGGTCAAATGTCACTGAAGTGGAAAAAACTTCAATGATTAGTCAGGCCAAATGTATAGAGGATCAGCTCCTCTATTTACAAGCTCACATCAAGTTCATCATAAGAGCTGAGCCTTGATGGTGAATAGGAAAAAACAAGTAAAGCTACAAGATCTCTCATATGATATAAAAAAAGGCTTGACAAACTTGAAGGTAAGAAAACACTCTCAAATGACCCCCACTGTTGATGTTCAACATTCTCATTTCAAATTCAAATTTTACAGTTGGGAAGTTATCTGCCTTCCTTAAGAGGATGCAACAAGAGGAAGGAACTTACCAGAAGAATGAAGCAGCAACCATTCAATGGACATATGAAGGCGAATATGTGAAAAAACATGAGTGTAATGTCCAATCTCCTGGCGGTTCACCACCCATGAATCCCTTTGGATCTTCAACCCTAAACTCTCTTCTAGGTATTTGTCCATTTCTGACATCCGCATGCTTATTGAAGCATTTGGGCTCTTTAGTGGGGCCGATGGGAACTCCCACAGGCCTGCAAGTAAACCCTGCTGAGGCCTTTGAACCAAGAGGAACGAGGAGCTTGCATCACTACTATCCAAGTTGAAACTCCTTTCAACTACACATACTGTGACATACTCATTGCGAGGAATTGCCTTCACAACTTTTGTAGGAAATAGAGTAACTGAGGAGATTTTTTTCTCAATCTGCCCCACAAGGTCTAGCGCCTTGCAGTGGCTTGCAATAGGACAAGAAGCACAAGAAGGGCTGGTGGGGCTGCATATTGTGGCACCCAGCTCCATTAAGGCTTGATTGAAATCTCCAGGCCTGATTGCATCAACCAACTGTTTTGCCAGAGTCCTGCCATGAGCCAAGCAAGGAGACAAGGTCAAAAGATACATTCTGCCAGATGTCTTTCAAGATGACCCATGTTTCTGCAGTCTTTTGCTCTACAACTCATGTAAGTATAGAACTCTCTGATTAAAATTTTCTTGCTTTCTTTCTTTCATATGCCATCCTTCTGCAGGGACCACAATACTGTCTATGAAGGCAAATCCTAATCTGCCACTAGTGTAGTAAACAGAAAAGGCACTATACAGTCTACAAGGTCCTTGAGACAACAACACTCAACAGTACTGTTTGAACAGGAAAGTTCATCATTCTAGTATCAAAACATGGGTGTATAGGGCCCACGTTGAAACAAATATTATACCAGAAAAGCTTGACTGTGGTGGAGGCTTTAGGGTTCAAAGCTATTGCCCGCAGCCTGCATAAAACTCGAATGACATTTCCATCCACCACCGGGACAGCCTGCATGAGCATTTACAACATGCATCAATATGCCAGCAATGGTCTGATTCAAAAATAGCCCTATTGCAATCAACTCACATAGGTTAGTGGCTATATGTAAAGCAACACGTATCTATCATGGTTGGACATCACACAATGGACTGAACTAGTTTTAAAACACCAACAGTGTTAAGGAATAGAGAAGAAGACGAAGACAATCATGCCTGCTTGAATGCTATTGATTCTATAGCACCAGCTGTATAGCTCCCAATTCCAGGTACTTTCTGCAGCTCCACCACAGTCCGTGGAAATCTTCCTCCTAGGTTGTGTACAATTTGTTTTGCCCCCTGTCCATCACCATAAAATTTGAATTGCTCCCCACTACAACTGAATCCAAAGATTGAAATCTGAGAGCTGAAACCAGCAAAGCTGGTGAATTACCAAAATGGGACTTAAGTCCTCCTAGACCTAGCTGTAAAGTACATGAACTGGAGATGCTTACAAATTTTGTATAACTTTGGCACTCTCTTGTTGAACAGAATGAAGTGAAATTTGGACCCTGCTGAGAGTACCTCAAGTAGAAAACGTGCACGCCGGTAGTAACCCAGCCCTGCCCATACTGCATTCACTTCCTGCCATCATCAGACCCATTCACCAATTTCATGTGTGTTTTGAAGCTAAACAACACCTGTTGACACTGAACTGTGAGCCTCATCAGAAACATCAATCCTTGTTAGTTTCAAATGTCAACCCCAGATGGATGTTTCAATTCAAGCCCACGCCCAGTAATCCTAAACCCTACATCACACCATACTTTTGAAACAATAGAACAACAAATTTGCAATCCATGTATGCATGGATGCATCATTATGTGCTTTCTTGAAGGAGATGAAAGGCTGATGATGATAATGACCTCTTGAGATGCTTGAGCAAGGTGAAAAATGCTCGGCCACTTCTCCATCCAGTTTTGGTAGTACATAATGACAGTTGCTACCCTGGTTTGTTGGAGCATCATCTCTGACACCCATACTGCGTAAGCCCTCTGCTCTTGGACATCTATCTGCCAGCCAAAAAAAAAAGAATGCTGGTCATTTCCCCATAGAAGCTTGCTGAACCCATGATGCTCATTTGAATCAAAGTAGAAATCACTGCAACACAAGATGCTCATTATTTTGGTGCGGAATACAAGATATTGCAGAGGAGGATTTCCCTACTTTGATTGTATGAGCACAGAATTACCACAAATCTAAAGAACAGGAAAGGGCTTTGCAGGTTTCTGGAAGAGAAATTGATGCTTACCGGCTGATGATTGTCAGGCTTAGTCGTGGTCGACGTTGCAGCTTTAGGTTGCACATTCTTCTCCTGCTGTTTGACTCCAGTTCCATCAACAACTACAATAGGAGGAGCTTGCAGAAGAGAGTGAGGATTCAGCCGCCAAGGCAAAACACGATGGTTTCTATCGTACCAGCTCAACAAACTGCTTCTGATGTCAACAACCTCCTCTGCAGAAAAGGAAAAAGTTTCAGACGGCAGCTGCTGTTGCTGCTGCTGTTGCAAAGGCCAGAAATCTTCGATATCATCAGCGGAAGACACCAATGCCAAATTCTCTGCTTCTTCTTCCTCTTCTTCATCTACGCCATCGTCCGCTGCACGACTCCTCGACTTCAGTCGCTTCTTCGCTGCTCTCAGAAGTTTCTTCTCACCATGCTGCTGTTTTCTGTCCACCTTCACCGCCCGCGAAACCCTAACAAGCTCTTGCTTCCGAGTAGTTGTGATTTTCTCACCTACAAAAGAGGGAAGAAGAATACCATCTCCCTCAGCACCATGGTCAAGCTCACAAACCTTGCCACCGATTGAAGCTTTCTTCCCTGCAGTACTAGCACTCAATCTACAGGAGCTTTGTGGTTGTTGTTGTTGTGTGGTAATTCTACAAGAGCGAGTGATGGGAGCCATAACTGAACCGATACCGATGATGATGATGATGTTACTTGCTTCCGATGCTGCTGCTGAGACGGCGATTATCATCTCCTCTACTTCCAAGCTCCATTGTACAACAATTTCTTCACTTCTTTTTGCCCCTTGTCATTCTCTTCCTCGCAGTGCTGCTATTGGAGACAAGAGTTTCTTGCCTTGTTTATTCCTCTGCATCCCTTCTACTCACTCGCAGTGCTGCTGTTCGGAAAAAAACAAGGAGCGCATCATCACGCAAGGAATGGCTCTCTCTCTCTCTCTCTCTCGCGATCTGTGTCTCTGTGACCTCCATTTTATGGCAAAGTTCAAACTTCAAACCAGAAAACAGTTCGAAAAACAACTTAGCGACATGCTCTCTGAAGTTCCCAAAGAATGGAATATTTAGCCAAAAATTCATATTTAAAAAATTAAAACGGCTAAAATCAAGTGTTTTCTTTAAAATAGTTTCAATAGCCATATATCGATCACAATTTATTTTTTAAAAATCGCCAAAATTCTCTACTTGATTCAAGTATGGTAGCCAAATGAAATAGCAGGATGCTTAAGATTTTTGCTTTCATATATCCAAAGAATGGAAAAGACAGTTTTGAAATAGCCCTTTTTTTTTCTATGGCTATATATATATTTAGCCAAAATGCCATACTCAAAAATTAAAATAGCTAAAATCAAGTGTTTAAACAGTTCAAATAACAACTTAGCGACATGCTCTCTGAAGTTCCCAAAGAATGGAATATTTAGCCAAAAAGCCATATTAAAATATTAAAACAGCTAAAATCAAGTATTTTCTTTAAATATTTTCAATAGCCATATATCGATCACAATTTATTTAACAAAAGTCGCCAAAATTCTATACTTGATTCAAGTAGGGTAGCCAAATGAAATAGCAGGATGTTTCAGATTTTTGCTTTCATATTTCCAAAGAATGGAAAAGACAGTTTTGAAATAGCCCTTTTTTTTTCTCTGGCTATATATATATATATATATAGCCAAAACGCCATACTCAAAAATTAAAATAGCTAAAATCAAGTGTTTTATTTTAAGATTTTCAATAGCCAAAAATCAATCACATTTTAACCAAAATCGCCAAAATTATATACGGGATTCAAGTAGAGTAGCCAAATTAGATGTTTAAACCATGGAAGTAATGTTTCTTGTCCACCTATTACCATACTCCCTGATCGGACTTGGCAACAAATTGCCGAATAATTAATTAAATTTTACATTTTAACTTCAACACTTGGTTTTTTAATTTTAAAATTTTTGGCAAGTAATGGCTATGAAAAATAATAAACATATTTTTGCTATGTCTATGTGAGAGTCTAATGTGTCTAAATTGTCTCAAATTTGCAGATTCTTAATTTTACAGAAATTATAAAATTTTCAGCACAATTAATATTTTTTTTTCAAAAATTCAGCAAAATGAAAAATAATTTAATTTATGCCAAACCCATTCATGTACTACAATTTACATCCGTCATGGTGCATTGGTGGTTGTTGGTAGGAACCAAAATGAACTAACACCCATCAACACATCTTGCAAGATGAATGGTGTTTGGACCAAAAAACGTTTCTTTTCATTGAGTTATTGTCTCAATGGTTAATTATGTACTGATCATCCACATACATCCACATTAACAATAGTCTCAATAAAATCTACTAAGCTAGAACGGGATTTATAATTTATCTTAAGATCACTAGGCTAATTTTTGTTAATAAAAATCAAATTGTCCAAATTTTTTAATTGTAAATGAGATCTCCTAAGACTAAAAAGGATTATAATTAAAGAAAAATATATATGTTTCAATTTGGGATCCAACTATCCCTAAGATTTTGTGTAGCACACAAAAGCCAACTATAGGAAACATGCTTTCATTTTTTCCCACCATTGTAGTGGAAACTTGATGTTTTTAACATCCATTTGATAATGCCTCAAAATCAAAAGCTCTGTATTGATTAATTCTGTTGTTGGTTCACTTGTGTTTATTATCATTTCAAAGATATTCAAATTGTTATCCTCTTCGACCCTTTGATCAACAACACCCTCTTTAGATTCAACCAAAGGATGTAAATGATAATAACATTTTAAAAACATAAGAAACATATATATATATATATATATATAGTATTCTTCAACAATTGCCTTACCTTGCTCACAACCAATAATTGAGGACACAAGATGAAAGTTTTAAACCTAAGGTTCAACATTAAAAAAACATATTATAGAATTTTTTTTCTTCATTTTTTTTTAAGAAGGAAAGAAAAGAATCCAAAAACTTAAACAACTTCCTTTTTCATGTTGGAGGCCAAACATGATAACTCATAAACAACATTCCATTTTCTTTAATTAACTAGTCAAAGGTTACAAAATCAATTTCATCCTTGAATTTTAAATTCATGAATATGGCAAAATTTAGTGCATCACCTAACAACCAATGACCTGTACATTGATTCAAAATACAAGGAGACACAACATGGCCAAAAAAATCAACAATAATCTAACAAATGTGCCATGTCAAATGAGATGGTATTCTTGCACTCATTCTCACATAAGTATGCTTACCATAACATAATATAATTGATTCTTTGAACTACAAAGTTTCCTTTAAAAGGATAACTTTATTAGCAAATATGTAAAAGCAAAAGAAAATGTTAGACTATGCCACAATAGGAATTGAAAAAAATATGAACACAAAAAAATCTAGAAAAAAAAAAAAATTGCCTTGTTTTCATTGGAGTATTCAATTTCCTTCTAGGAGGACATGAATCGACACATGCCTTCTCCCATTCTTACCTACCTCTTCCTAATTTTTTTGGCCAAGTTATGCATTTTTGCAAATCTCCTTGGCTAGTTTTGATTGAGACATATTGTAAATATTTGCAAACTTTTCCATCTATTGTTACATATTGGCACGCTTTAAAATTGTCTGACCAAAATAAGTGCCTTGAAAACTTATTTCGAAACCCAACACATCACAACTTATAAATGATTTTAGGGTTGTAGTCATAGTGTTCAGATTAAATCCTTCATTCTTGACATAAGCAATAATTTTTCTCCTTTATGCATAACTATCCAACAATTCTATCAAGTTTTTGGCCAATGTTTGTCCACTAATATCATTTGCCTCAAAAAAGCCAAATGTATTATGTTTTGGTGTTAATCAACTCCTAAAAAGTTGATCACCAATGCAAAAATATCATGTCCACTTTTTAACATTCACACATCAAAACTTGTAGTTGGAAAATGGCATTCTACTAAAGTTGGTACAACACACAATTGTTTTGTTTTTTCCACTAACATGAGTAGTAATTCATGAAATTTTTATTTTCTACATGGAAATACAATTCTTGACACAAATGCATATTAAATCTTTTTAACCAACTACTTTCCACAAATTATAAAAGAAGATGGTTTTTGAAAATTAAAAAACCCAAGTCTTCCAAATTTTGTTTTTATTTCAGATCGTCTTTTTTGAAAGGTTCCTTTGGATATGGAACTAGAAAACATATTTGGCCTTTATTTGGAAGGTCGTTTTTCATCTTCCCTCAAAGGATTATTCACTTCTTCTTCAATTTTTTTTTTAATCTTACAATGATTTGAATTTACATGTTTCCTCAATTCAACTATACCATTAGTTGTGTTATATATGATTAATCCTCTCTTAGCTTGAATTTTTGGATTTGAATTCAAAACTAAACTATTTTGACAAAGGATACAATGCATGACTTGAGGATTTGTTACATCAACTTCTTTGTTATCATTAGCAAAGTAAAATGCCCAACATAAAGCAATTATGTTATTTGGTTTCCAAAATAATCTTTGTGCATGTAATTTTTTCGAATTTTCTTTCATTTTTTCTTCATTAGTTCTCAAACTCCTATTTCCTTTTGTTCGAACTAATGTTGGTCAGTTCCTACATTCTAGGGGGAACAACTGGTTTTAATTCCTCAAATTTTCAAAAAAACCAATTCCAATTAGGTTTCATTTTTTATATATAAAAGGAATCGAGGTTTGGTTCTAATTCCAATTAATTGCTTTAGGGTGGTTCCAATCCTAGTTTTAAAACCAAGTTTCAATTTTCTCCAATTCCAAGTCTTGGTTCCAATATGAAGCAAAAATAACTTTTATTTTGAAAACATTACCTTCACAAATGTTGGAAAATATCAAACCTATTTCATACCGAGACTATTTTTAAACTCTAATGTAGCCTATTTTTAAATTAGCCTATTTTTAACATCTAATTTATTCCTAACATTTCTAAAATATCAACACCATTTTATTTTTTTCGTTATTTGGTTTCACATTTAAATTTCAACCAATGGTTACACCACGTTCAAAAATGGTCTTCTTCCCTTTAATTTTATTGTAACAAACCTAATTATGCATGTTTTTCCCGTCACACTATGAGAAAAAGGATTGTTTCACAACTAGCTTTGCAATTCAATTTTTGAATTACATTAAATATTTGGAACTCACTATATTTATATGACATGAGTGTTGACAAACAAGTTGCATGAATTGTAAAATTGTAACTCACTATATATACGGTGCAACTCATTGTAACTCAATTTTTGAATTACACTAGATATTTGGAACTCACTGTATTTTTTTGCCATGAGTGTTAACAAACAAGTTGCATGAGTTGTAAAATTGTAACTCACTATATATCTGGTGCAACTCATTGCAACTCAATTTTTGAATCACACGAGATATTTGGAACTCAATGTATTTATATGCCATGAATGTTGACAAAAAAGTTGCATGAATTGTAAAATTATAACTCACTATATATACAGTGCAACTCATTGCAACTCAATTTTTGAATTACACTAGAGATTTGGAACTCAATGTATTTATATGCCATGAGTGTTAACAAACAAATTGCATGAATTGTAAAATTGCAATTCATTATATATACGGTGCAACTCATTGCAACTCCATCAAAATAACCCATTTTCAACTACTATGCAATTCCATTATAATTGCACCCAATGATGTCATGCTAACATCATTAATTGTCATCCATCCATTAAAATTTAACAAATGGCATTATGAAAATTTTTGGACATAATTTATTTATTTGAAATAATGATCTCCATTGTCCATTGTGATTGTTAATGATGGTCCAAGATTGTGACATGTGGCATAATAAAACATTGCCACATGGCATATTAATTATATTTTGGAATTTTGTTTTAAATATTTATTTTAATAGTTAAGTAGGTTGTTCATAACCATAGGTAGGTAGGTTGGTAGGTCTTAGGACCTATGTCCTTATTTAAAACCTACCTACATAAGTAGTTTAAAAATTAGGACCTACAAATTTACTTAAGTAGGTAAGTAAGTAGGTAGTAAAACACAAGACTAAATGAATTAAAGAATAACTATGAAATTATTATTTTTTATTTTATGTTTTCCATTTAGGGTTAAGCTTTTTTGAGCTCATCCCAAAATGGCACATGTACTTTAATGTGAAAACATAAAAGAACACATTTTCTTTATATAGTTTGTAACATTGAATTAAAAGACAAAGCATATGGGTTAAACATTTTAATTGTTCTTAATTAGTTGCAAATTGAATTACAACTATTAAAAAAAATTCCCAGATGTTTTATGTTTTTTTTCATTAGATAATTCATATAATTAATCATTTATTATTTTAATTTTTGAAAAAAATTGTTAGTTATTTTAGTTTATTAATGAACTAATTATATGAATCAAACTTATTTATAATTCATATTAATTAAGTAAATTAATTAATAATTAATAATAATAAATTATTGAAAATAATCACAACTAAATAATAAATATTAAATATGAATTTGGGTAAAAAACATTAAGGTACAAATAGGCATATCCATATGTACATCAAATTGAATTTTTAATATAATATACACATTTTCATTTAAATTAATTATATGTATCCAAATAATTAATTGGTTAACGAATTTGAATAATTAATGATTTGGTAATTCATTATGAAGTATCACCAACTTCAATAAATGTTTATCAAATTATTATTTAATAATTAATTAATTTTCTTGTTAATGTAAAATTAATTATATGAATTACAATTATTTATTCATATTAATAGTCAATTATTTAATATAATCAATAAGTTCATGATAAGTAAGTGTATTAAACATAATTAATATTATTAGTCAAATTATTGAAACAATAATTATTTACAAAACATTACATATGAATATGTATCCTTATTAAATTATAAGTAGTTGCAATATAGTCATAACATAGTTAAACAATAATATTTTAGTAATGGCACACTAATGGCCTTACTAATTATATCAATGTGAATCATAATCAAAAACTAATTGCAAATGTATTTCATAATGGGTGGTAGAAATGTGAACACATGACATGATTGCATGTATGTACATAGTTGTTACTTTAGTGGCAAATTTACAATATTTCTAAAGTAAATGCCACATGCAACTACATTACAATTCTTGAAAAAGTTAAACATAATTGACTACATTATATGTATGATGTGTACAAATTACTATATAGAAGACCCATTTTCAACTCACTTACAATTATAATTGCACAATAGTTATATATGAGTTTTTTTTTAGCTTTAATTGCAAAATAATGTAGTTTCGACAAACACAAATTTTCATAGTGTCACCCAAAACTCTTCAAAACCGCCCCAAATGTGCCCCAATAATATTTCAAGTCATATCTCCCATGTCCATCCCAATCTTATCCCCAAAACAACCACCAATTGACTCTTATTGTAAACCTCCAAAAAAACCCAAACAATCTCCCAATGCCACCCCTAATGCAACTCCAACACATGCCCAAGTCAAAATTAAAGGGGCAAACAATAACCCTACATCTTGGAGGTGTAACAAACGGGTAACCCTAAATAGTAAACCTAGCAAATAATTCGGTTACATCATCTCCAAGGGTTAAGCACTCCTCACTCCATGGCCATTTTAATATTGCTCCAAGGTCTCTGAGAGAAAAACAAAGGAAATTGAACTCAAAAAAAACATTATCCAATGAAAAAGAAAGAATTTTGAAATATTTCCAAAACCCAAAAAGACTTACCTATAATCTATTATCATTTTCTTCGATGTCCAAAAGCCCAACTTGATCAATTAAGCCTTCATTTTGTTCGATAAGGGCCTTCATGTCCATGAATTGTTCCATGGATGCCAAGCCCTCAACATGAGCATCATTTGGCCAATTCTTGTAGATGCTTATAAACATTTCAAGATTTTTTATGCCTAATCAAGAACGTTGAAGGTTGGTGCATATACCTACCACATTGAAAACTTTCTCTGCCTCAATCTATGAACCAACAATCCCTAGAATTTGTTGAACCACAAACTCAACATACAAGAATTATACCACATGCACTCTCCACCATTTCTATGAATTTTTGGCCTCCTCCTCGATAACTTTCTTGAACTTGAAATGGTTCAACAATTTTTTCACCAATGATGATGTTATTTTTTCATTAATTTCCATAAAATCATAAAAACTTTCAGGATCAACATTACAAGATGTAAAGCTAGAAGCTCCAACACCTGCATAATTTGGGTTTAAAAAGTTATATGTAGAAATAAGAGGTGGAAGCAAAACTTGATGGTCGTATTCACTAGCAATTTGCAATGCTCTCTCCTTGCCAACAAATTGAACAACTAGCCCGAAACCCTTTTAATGAATGTGTAACATCATTCACAATGTGTTATGGGTTTTGGTCTTTTGGAAAAATAACATAATTTAAAACAAAAATGGGTTTAAGACTTGTACCACTTGTATCTGCATGTTTTGCTGAAACACTTAGAGCTCCCCATCAAAATCTTAGGTATCACTAAAATCAAATCCTAAACCATTAGCTCAAAATTGACATACAAGTGATATGGCAATAGCTAGGGCATCTTAAAGTAACTAATATCATTGTTTTTGGTTTTACACACATTGTTGAACCATAAGGCCCAAAGTATTAATAACAACTTGGGCTATTGCCCAAACTTGGGGATTAAGCACACGACCTTGTAAAGTTAATGACTATTGATTTCCATAATAAAGAACAATCACATGCTTAAACTCAAAAGTTTCTTGGAATAGGACAACTCTTGAAGCAAAGTGAGACTTCATAAGAGTTTTTAGTTTTCGTGGAAGCACCCCTGCCTACTCACATGCTTTGTGCCATTTTTGACATCCCTTGTCACTTTTTTTGGTCCAAGTAATGGTTTTCTGCAAAATAAATTGTGCTTCTTTAATTGAAATAGAAAATAGGCCAACACATACTTTGGAATCATCTAACACATATTGACAACACTCAGACATTGCATGACCCTAACAAGAACCTACAAAAAGTGTTAATAATCCCAAAACCTCATGAGACACAACAAATGTTAATGCAAAGGTCATGGTGGCAAGATTGTTCTTAAATCATCTTTGACATATGCAAGAACATGAGTATAACCCATGTTTTGCAAGCGCATTATTCACTTGTATTACCATGGCATTTCCAGATGTGTTTACAATCTCAAAAAATCCGAAAGTTACATGACAAAGCTCCCACTTGTCAATCAAGAAATGAACAATAAGAACAAATGTATCAATACCTCCCCTTGATATCCAAAGATCAAAAGATATAATGCATGTATTACATGATTGAAAGGCTAGAGAAATTTTTTATTTTATTTTTGCTCAATAATCATGAGCAAAAGTTATTTTTAAACTTTTGCCTTGATGGGAAATTCAATTGGGGAATTTTGCCTTTAAATTAATCTATTAAAAAAAGGAGCTTCAATAAATGACAAAGGCATAAGTTCCTTTGTAATGAACAACACAAAATCTTTTTTAAATTGTTTTTGATGAGGATCAATATTTTTATTATAAGGAACATAACTACCCAAATAGGTAGAAATAATGTTAGGAGTTAGGCTAGACCTTTTTTTTGTTGGATTTCTTTCTCATTCAAACCCATGCTTCTATTGCTTAATCCATTCACTCCAAAACTCCCAATGATTTCCCTCTAAATGTTTTTGCAATGCAAAAATCCCATTTGTAGATCTATAGTTGATCAAACCTCTTTTCTATCTTGCATTTGGAATAAGTGGATAACACACAACACATTTCAAATGTTCAACTTGTGAAGTCACTTTTAAATTTAAACTTACCTTTGGTGAAGAATAGGTTAGTGACACATAAAATGCACAAGATGTTGTTGTTCAACTTTTAAGTTTTTAAAATTTTCAATTTTTTGCCAATAAAGCCCATAATTATGAATGATTTGTGCTTGTAGAATTATCAACATGTGATGTTGATGTTGAGAGCAAATTAGAAGCAAAAGTATGCAAGACTCCACTTCTAATGGAACCGCTATGATTTCCCCATCAAGATCCATGGTCTTGCCACATGAAAAACAATATAAACAAAAAGAACACAACCACAAACACCAACAAAGTCTAGGAGAACAATGACTAGGAACACCAACAGAGCCTAAAAGAGCACAAACATGAACACCAATAGAGCTTAAGAAAACATGACCATCAACACCAAGAAAGCCCAAGGAGAACATGACCATGAACATCACCAAAAACAAACAAATGACATACTATGAGGAATGAAAATTGTCATTGTGCAATTTAAAACCCGCCATCGCCATTGCCACAAGTATACAAATTACACAAGGAAAAAAAATGTCAGCTCAAGTTTTACCAACACCAACAAAGCCCAAGAAAGCACGACCACAAACACCAATAGAGCCCAAGAGAGCACAACCATGAATAATGGCAAAGACAAAGTTGAATTTACAACTAACCTTTGAAGTTTTTATTTTTGAACTTCCTTCCAAGGTTCTTCCTAAACTCCCAAGCTTCTATATTTGACCTTTCATGAAAACACAACACACAAAAAAATCCTTCTCAAATTTCTTTTCTCTTTTCCCAAGCTTTGTTGCATGACTTCTTTCAAACACAACACAAATATTCAATGAGCTTCAAACTTTTAAATCATTTCAAGTTTAACCTTCTTGGGCTCAACACATAAACTATCTTTAGTTTCTGTTTCTTGAACTTGAACACTTGAAAAAAGAAACCTTGTTTGAGCTTGTTCGCTAAGGAAAAATGAATAATGAACAAAAAGGAAGTGATTTGCAAAGCAAGCGAAAGGGCAACCATACTGGTCAAAGGTCGAAACTAGTGGATGCCCAAACCAACCCTAAATAAAAAACCAAAATCAAATTTTTGAAAAAAATCCAATCCATTTACAATTTTCTTCCCCATTTGGAACAAACTTTTGGGTCAAGTTTCGATTCCACAAATAGGTTGAATCGACCCCTTTGATTCCTTCCCAGTCCCATACTCGACCTTGTTCCTTATCGATTTTGATTTTGTTAGTTCTAGAACTTGGACTTGGTTCCAATTAGGTTATTTGGAAATAGAACCAAAACTACCAATTCCTATCACCCCAAGTGAGTACCCATCCAACATTGGTTTGAAACAGTTGCATTTTCTTCATGTTCTTGCAAAGGTTCATTTCCGATCTTTATTTCATTCATACATATATCACATGTATTTTCATTTTCAAAAGATTGTTCCATGTTTAATTTGAAATGAAAAAATATTACCCAATGAATAGAAAAAAACCTAAAAAAATTATATAATCTATCAAAACTAACATTTACAAGCAATTATAAAACAAAATTTACTTTTTAAGCATTTACAAAACAAGGTAGATATATTTTTAAAACTTTTACAAAACAAAAGGTAATGGGGTTTTGTAATGAAATGTATAAAAATATGCAAGTTAGGAAAATCTTGCAAAATAAACAACAAATTTAACAAATTTTTAAAATAACACATTCATAAAATAATACATAATCAATATAGAATAAATAAAATAAAAAAACAAACTTCACCTCTAATGCTCGAAATTTTGGTGCTCCAAGATTGGAGCTCCAACTTGCATAGGGCACGAAAAGGGGGGTGGTGCCATACTAACTAAGAAAAGAAAAGTAGCACTAACATGAAAAAAACAACGACACCAATTTGAGAAGAACAACAATAAGAACTGAACCAATAGGTACTTGAGGTCGTGAAAAAAACTACAACATGAATGCAAGAAGAATGACAACACAAACATGAAAAGAATGGCAACACCAACATGAAAAAGGTAGCACTAGCACGAGAAGGACAACATTAGCGTGATAGGGGCAAGGACCAACACAAAAAGAATTAAAAACTTGTGTGAGAAGATTATCCACATTAATGTGAGAAGAACAACAAAAAAACACAAGGAGGGCAACATGACCAACACAAAAAGAATAACAATGCAAATGCAAGAAAGGCAACACCAATGCAAGAGGGAAACATCAACAATGTGAGAAGGAAGTAACACCAATGTGAGCAATAGCCCTAGTGCAAGAAAAGCAACCAAGAGATATTTTTTAAAAAACAACCAATGCAAGAAGAACACAACTAAAAAAAAAAACAACTTTGTGAAAAAAACAAAGCTCAAGTTTCATTTTATAAATTTTCCATTATCCCTAATCCTAAATAGCACTTCAACCTCCATAAGTAGTGGCTTCTTTTTAGGAACCCTAAACTAAAATATTTTGAAGATCAAATGGAGGTTCTATGAAAGAACTTGTCTGATTCTTCAATTTTTAATTTTTTTTTTAAGGAACCAATTTTCATGATCAGTTTTCATTCATGTGAAAGTCAATTCTCAATCCAGTTTTCGCATGTAATTGTGTCAACCAGTTCTCATTGAGAGAATCAAGCTAAGAATTGGGTGACGATTCAAAAACCACCCAACACTAGTTTAGTCCATTATCAAGTAAAGAGGTATAAAAAGATGTCTTTTCAAACTTATGTTTTTTTTTAGATTTCTTCTTTTTTCAGCACCATATTCATGAACAAATTTTGAAAAGTTTCTTCATTGATTTGCATCTTATTTTTTTTGAATTCAATTCAATTTAGTTGAATTTAAATTTCATTCAATATAGTTTAATTCAATAAAAATAAAATTATTCAAATCAAATCAAATTGGTAATGCACAATCGTGGGGAGCCTAATTGAAGAGAACTACTCAAAACAATTAACATCTCCCATTCTAACAAGACTATGGATAACAAAGGTTTTCCTTTTTCCTAGAAGGCACAAGCCTATTCCCCAAACCTTGTATACATAGTTGTGTGTATTTTTTACACTAATATAATAGCCTTTGTACAATTCAAAATAAAAGAGAAATTGTCCAACTCTTTGTGTTTCTTAGGGTAAATCCATTATCTATACCTATAGAGAAAGAAAAATGAAAAATGGAAGAAGCAATCAAACTACTACATTAATTTTGTCTCTTTTTAGCTTGGATACACATGGAGGCTTTATGATCATTTTAACCCACCCCAAATCAATGGAAGGTTAAATGGAACAAAAATTACCCATATTACTCTGTAAGAGCAGTTCCACCCATACTCAGCATTTGACCCTACAACAATATTTTTCACATCCAAGATTAGTTATTTATTGATTGATTGTTCTCCAAAATCCAACCCGTACACATGAAATTGGGATTGTAAAAGGTCAAAACTCTCTAATAGCAAACCACTTGGACCAATCAATATATTTGACAGTCACCATCACTGGATGTGAATAGACGTACAATTGAGCTTGTACAATTGAGCTTCTCTAATAGCAAACCACTTGGACCAATCAATATATTTGACAGTCACCATCTCTGGATGTGAATAGACGTACAATTGAGCTTCTCGAATAGCAAACCACTTGGACCAATCATTATATTTGACAGTCACCATCACTGGATGTGAATTGACGTACAATTGAGCTGCTTTGCATGTTGTCAAATGACAGGGTTCCTATATGTTTATAACAAAGAGGTTTTGCAGAATTAGGGTTTTGCACTTTGACCATCTCTTGCTCAGGAGCACTAAGGGTAACAGCCTCTGGGTCATCATAATTGTTGTTGTCCATTCTCTTCAGAACTTATGTGTTTGAATGCATGCCATCCAACATCTAGTTGTTGTTGTTGTTGTTGTTGTTGTTGAGGATCTCCTCCCTTTTGTGCCTTTTTGTTGCAGGTATTTCTGAGTGCACATTGTTTCAATGCAGCAAGGTTTTGAGTCCATTTGAGAATCCAGCACAATTCAGATCTGCTGCCTTGGTTGTCAAACTGTTGAAGATTTTGTATTTTTGCAACTGTCAAGGCATAAACAATAAAAGTGAGAGACTAGGTTTTTCGTCATGTCTTCTTGCTGCTGCTGCTGCTGCACCTGCAGTGAATGACATCACTTTTGCACACTTTTTGGTTCTACCTCTGCAAAAGAAATATGGCTACGGATTGCTGTGAATGTTGCTGCTTTTTCTTCCTAAGACACAACAGGAAGGAGCCTGAGGCAACCACACCAAACCTTTACAAGCATTCCTCAGAGGAGCGTTTACTTGCCTTCTCTGTTGATCAAGAGGACAGACTACTCACTCACAGTGCATCACAACATGGTGCCGAATCCACTTTCAATAACTATAGCCTCCCTTCTGACAACAATGCCAGCATAAGTACGGATTTCAGCAAATCCATGTTGCCAACAATGGATCCTTTCAAGGAGTGGAGAGGATCATGGAAATTCTCACGACTTGATAATACTTGCGAAAATCATACTCCTCACATGCTTGTGAAGGAAACCCATCATGTTGTTCGTACTGAGGTATGATTATTTGTATTCTTGCAACACAAGAGTCCTTATTGCACCCATATCAACTTGTGGGTTTATTAGTTGCCTTGGACACCAGGGTCCCTTGTATGAGTTTAAGGTAACCCTAAACCCCTCATTGCTCTCTTCAATGCAAATGCTCCCAATGCAGCAAGCGCTGAATGCGAACTATAAGTATGGATGCTAAATCTTGAGCCCCAGATATTTAAGCTGTGAAACTGAACTCTTACCTGCAATTTTAGAGTGCATGTCCCGAGGGATAAGCCTTTGCATCTTTTTGTCTTCATCAGTGGTCCTTTTGCAAGGCTGCAATCTACTCACCTTGCAATTGTTGACAGGATTCAAATGGAAACAAAATGATCAATGAATATGTCCGAGAGCGTAAGATTGGAACAGGGAGCTATGGTAAAGTGGTGAGTTTGAGGTCACCAGTCTTGCAACTGAAGCAATACTTTGATTTTCAATTATGCCTTTGCCAAGGAATACTGGTTACGATGTAGCACAGATTCAGTACCAGTGCACCCAGGAGCTAAAAAGTGTTCGCTGACTGCTCAACTCAGTCAAGTGTTTGATGACGACTACTTATGAGTGCACACACTATATTTGCTAAAAGTGAACCCTTTGGTAAGCATGAAAATTTGAGGTGGCAACTTATATCTCATTTGTATCCTGGTGTTTTATTTGCCTGGGCTAAGTTACAACATAGTTGTTGTTATTTGTACAGGTCTTGCATCGAAGTAAGAAGGATGACAAGCTATATGCAATTAAGGTACAAGAAACATGGTAGAGATGTGTTTTGGGTGTTTGGCCAAGTAACTCTGATCATGAGCTCTCTTTGACAGTCTTGAATTTGTAATTATTGTCTGTATACTCAAATGTGCATCCAGAGAGTATCACATTATCACATGTCAGGCTAAAATCTTTCATGGTTTCCCTAATGGAACAGTTCACTACATTATTGTTAATCAAGATCTAGTCTCCCTAAAATAAGAACAGCAAGCATCTGAAACTGGATGTGCTGCTGCACCTGGCAGCTCAGCATAGCATATAGCCACCTAGAGAAATGATGACCTGTCCACCCAATAAGTACAACCACAGGTCCAGTGTATGCATTGATATGTAGAAACAAGGACCTTCTTATCTCTACTGGACCAAAGTTTCTGTAAACCACATGGGTGCAACCACTTATTTGGTGGGAGGTAAACCTGTTCTTCAAACTACCAAACCTTCAGTTTTCAGGGTTCACTTTGGAATTGGGATCTTATTACATAACTGATAATAGGACAGTTTGCTCTTGGTTGGAATGATAATGGTTGTAGTTTCTTATTCTTGCAGATGCTTCAAAAGTCTCGGCTCAGAAAACTACGCATTTCACCTACTGAAACTGCAATGATGGATGTTCTACGAGAGGTGAGAACATGAGTTTGTAACAACAATGATGTGCTTTACAAACTTCTCTCACCAATTAAACGACAAGTTTGGGTATGATATGCTTGTTGCAATCATCAGCTGAGAGTACGCAGTATAGAGGTTCCCTTTGGTCAACTAACAAGTACGTCGAAATCCAGGTGTCGATTATGAAGGAGCTGGACCATCCCAACATTGTGCACCTCGTGGAGGTCATAGATGACCCAGAAAGTGACCATTTCTATATGGGTTTGTTTCTGTACCTTAGCTGTTGTGTATCATGAACTTGCCAATGTGGTGTTTCCATCTATCCATGCAGTCATTGAATGCCAGTCACTATCCTTTGAATGGCAACCAAAATGTTTTCTTTCCAAGCACCCTTGTGTAAGAAGTAATACACATTGAGACAGCCTTGCTAGCTTCCAAAAATGTGCCAGAAACTCAGGATGCATATTGTGTATAATGGTTTCCCAAAAATTTGGGCAGATTATTATATACTTATCTACACCCAGTGTTGGGAGCTGACAGATTCAGTGAATAGTCATGGGAGCTCATCACTGCTATTAATGATGAACTGATGATGGTATGACACTTGTGATCAACTTTCACAAGAGTGCAACTTGTGACTGCTCTCATTGTCACATTACGTTCAAATTATAGTTGTGGAAATTTCCCTGTAATTTCACCAATATGTGATATGATGAAGGTGTTTACCTGCTTCTTGCAGTGCTGGAATATGCGGAAGGGGGGTGGATATTTGAAGGTTCTGGCCCAGTTGGTGGGATTGGAGAGGCTGTTTCTTGTAGATATCTTTCTGATGTGGTAGCGGGGCTTATGTATCTCCATCAACATGTAGGGCTTTGTTTTTGCCATTCACCACTCAAATAGGTTGCTTATCTCAGATGGCATGCTTTGTAGGTGCTTTTCACCTTATCTTTGTGTGAAGGAATGATGTCACCCCAGCAGAGTTATTGGTGTACAGGGTTCTGCTAACTGCTTTTTAAGTGTAGGAAAGTAGGACCACCATATGCTTAAGTAATGTCAACAATAGATGTTTGAATTGCAGTTGGATCCAATTTATAAAGCAGTGATGTTCTTGATGGAAGAGTTGAATCAGAATTTCTTGTTGGGGTTTGAAAGAGCTAATTCAATGTGCTGTTTGCAGAATGTCATTCATGGTGACATCAAGCCTGAGAACCTGCTCATTGGTGGTGATGGACTCATAAAAATTTGTGATTTTGGTGTCAGTTGCCTGTTTGAGGTTTGCTCCCAGACTGCTCTCCTCTTCTTTCCAAGGTTTATCATCTGGTGTACTGTGGTGATGGAATAATCTCTCCTTCATCTGACTTTGACAGGTAGGGAGAGAAGTTACCATCTTCTGTAGACTGGATCAGGGAACTCTATCCTGATCCATGTCCAGTAACTGAGTCAGCATTCACCAATACTTTTATCCATGTGTTGGCTACACTTTTGACTTCAACTTCTTATTTAGAGCTGAGAACCATGGAGTTTGTTTGCAGGATGGTGATGATGAAGTCCAAAGATCTCCTGGCACACCAATTTTCACAGCACCTGAGTGCTGCGTAGGTGAGCACACAAGTACACCACACAGTATTCTTACTTTGTAGACACTCCTCATGTGGATTCTGTGAACCAAGTTGGAATTTTGTTGGAGTTTTGGAAAGTTTTGGAATTCTGTGGAAGTTGTAGTTTTGTTGATGGTTGCTGCATTTGAACTGTATCATTGAAGAGAATCAAAGGTGAGATCAAGGCACAGCACCTAAATGCTATGGTAAACGGATGGGTGTCAATAGGTGTGACATATCATGGAAAAGCTGCAGATATCTGGGCTCTTGGTTGCACTCTTTATTGCATGGTGTTGGGACGCTATCCATTTAAAGGAGAAACTCTTCAATCCACTTATGAGAAGGTCTGTGTGATCTACTACTACTGATTTGCTACTGTTCTCTTCTAGTCATGGATCAATGGGCCAGTTAGCAATATGGGAGGTTTTCCATCCATCCTCGAGCGCATTCCACAGTCTCTTAGGCACTCGCCCTCATAGCCGTCACCCTATCTCATCTACCCGCACGTTCTGTCTAGGATTTTCTAGGCTTGACCGGCGT
>Ga0116231_10004011_pt1 | contig 30088 bp, 23 predicted proteins | sample S1TSphgellanicum_2_FD_89695 | JGI IMG/M metagenome (GOLD analysis project Ga0116231, IMG submission 89695) | Host-associated microbial communities from peat moss isolated from Minnesota, USA - S1T2_Fd - Sphagnum magellanicum MG | ecosystem: Host-associated > Plants > Peat moss > Unclassified... | reverse complement strand
ACCGGAGCGCCGACGCCCTGTTGACCTTCGAAGTTCAGGGTGATGGTGGCGCGGCGGTTCAGAGGCTCGCGAACGCCGTCAGGCGTTTGCACCGCTAGATCCGTCTTACCCTTCCAGTCCACCGATAGAGCGGTCTGAGGGACGCCGAGGCCCACGAGGGCGTCCGCAACGACCTTGGCGCGACGTTCGGACAGCCGAACGTTGTACGCCACCGATCCGGAGGTGTCGGTGTAGCCGACCACCGCGATGGACGTCGCATGGTGAGACGTCGCATCTGTCGCTGCCGACTGCACCACGGCTTGAGCGTCCGAGACGAGGATCGACTTATCCCAGGGGAAGTAGACCACGTAGGGGTGCGCTTCAGGGGCCGGCGGCGGCGGCGGCGGCGGCGGGGGAGGCGGCGGCGGAGGCGGCGGCGGCGGCGGGGGAGGCGGCGGCGGCGGCGGCGGCGGGGGCGGGGGCGGCGGAGACGCGAACGCGTAACGGATGCCCACGGTCACGGAGCCGTCGTGGTAGGTGCCGGTGAAGTTGCCCGGGTTGATGGTGCCCGCACCCGTTCCCGAGGTGTTGGTGGTCGGGAAGGTAAGGTTGGCCGAGGCCAGCTCGCGATAGGTCAGATCGACCGCGATACGGTTGGTGGCCTGCCAGGTCACGCCCACGAGGCCTTGATAGGCGAACGCGGTGCGCGTTGCGCTGGAGGTCAGCACCTGAGACTGATAGCCCGCCGGAACGTTGGCGAACTGACCGGCGAAGTTCTCGTCGAGGTCGATGACGCCGACGCCGAAGCCGACGAAGGGGCTGAGCTTGGCGCCCGGGAAGATGTCATAGAGGGCGTTGGCCATGACCGTGTAGGCGTCCATCTTACCGCCCGTTCCGCCGCAGCCGGGGTTTGCGGCGGAGCGCACGACGTTGGCGCTGCAAAGGCCCGTGGGCGGCTGAGCGCCCGAGAAGCCCGTGACTTCGCTGATGTCGCCCTTGCGATAGCCGCCTTCGAGCTCAAGGCGCACATGGGGCGTGAAGCGATAGCCCAGGCGGGCGAACCCGGCCCAGTCTTCGTTCACCCCGTAACGCCAGTCGTAGGCGTCGCCATTAGGTTTAGGATTGGAGGCGGACGTCGCGATGCCGCCGTTGTCAAGATCATGGTAGCCGAGATCAATCGCCCCATACCAACCGTCAGGGGGAGTTTCAGCGTAGGCGCAGGTCGCGGCGGCAGCCACGACCAGAGCAGCGGCCCCCGCCATGAGTTTCATTTTCATATTAAGAGCCCTCTTGCCCTAGGAGCAGCCGAAATCTTCGGCCGGAGAACGATATACCAACGGCTCGCGCCTGCGACAGTGTCGCACATGCCACACACCCAGGTTTTCGCCGCCATGGAGCCGGACCCGCGTCGCGCGCGACGAACCCGCAACCGACCCCCCGCGCGGCTTCGCCGCTAAAGGCGTCAGAAAGGGCGACGCGCTCGGTCGACGTCCAAGCCAGACGGTAACATTTTGACGCGTGACCGGTTCCCAAACGCGTCCCAATTGCGCCGGGCGCGGCTTTTTTGCAACAGCGAGAGACGTCGCAAGTTCAAACAAAGGCGCCATCATGACCGTGCGATCTCGCTCACCTCGCCCGGAGAGCGGGCACGGGACCTTAGCCAAAGCACGCCCAGGACGTCCGAAACGGAGACCCAGGCCCGTCCGAGGTTGTTGTATTTTGAGGTTCCGGTCATGCGCGGACGATGATTGACGTCTTCGAAGGCGGTCAAAAACCCCTCCCTGAGCACGAGGGCCGGAAGGTAGCGGTGGATATGATCGAAATAAGGCAATCGCAGGAAAACCTCCCTGCGGAACACCTTCAACCCACAGCCAGTGTCGTCGGCCCCATCTTTCAAGAGCCATTTGCGCACCCCGTTGCCGAGGCGCGAGGCGAGCTTCTTGGCGAGGGTGTCCTGGCGCCGCGCGCGCCGCCCGCCGATCAACCCGACCTGGGCTGGCTCCCCCATGAGGCGCCGGGCGAGCCGCGGCGCGTCGGCGGGATCGTTCTGCCCGTCGCCGTCCAGGGTGACGACGATGGGCGCGCGCGCCGCCATCACCCCGGACCGCACGGCCCGGCTTTGCCCAGCGTTATTGGCGTGACGCACGATGCGCAGGCTCGGCACGTCGCCGCGCACGGCGTCCAGGCGCTCTACCGTGTCGTCGCGGCTTGAATCGTCCACGAAAATAATTTCGTGGCTCATGTCGGCGAACGCCGCCGCAATTTCCCGCGCCAGGTCAGCGGCCGCCCCAGCCTCGTTGAAAACGGGCACGACGATGGAGACGGCGAGTTCGGTCATCTTTGGCCTTGGAGGAGTGCGACCTGCCCTACCTAAAGAAGTTCGACGGTGGAGAGAAGTTAGGCCCACGGGGCGCGTCCGGCGAAAGGCGTGATAAGAGGCGCTCATGATCCGCGCTCAATCCGCCGCATCGCCCGCGCCTTCGCGCGCCTTCGACGGTCTTTTCAGCCTTCTCGAGCGCTGGAGCGCGCGCATTCCAGGCCCCGCTGCGGCGGCGGCTCTGGTTGTGGCCGCCGCCCTGCCTGGGCTCCTCCTCCTTCCGCCCCTCGACCGGGACGAATCCCGGTTCGCCCAGGCCACCGCCCAGATGTTGGAGACGGGGGATTATGTGAACATCCGCTACCAGAGCGATCCCCGGGACAAGAAGCCTGTCGGCATCCACTGGATGCAAGCTGCGAGCGTGGGGCTCCTCTCTGCCGTGGAGCGGCGTCAGATCTGGGCCTACCGCATCCCCTCGCTCCTGGGCGCCATGGCTGCAGCGGCGGCTTGCGCGTGGGGCGCGCGGCCGTTTTTCGGCCCCCGGGGGGGCGTCTTCGCCGGCATGGCCCTTGGGTCGAGCTTCATCCTCTCGAGCGAAGCCTTCATCGGTAAGACAGATGCGGTTCTGTGCGGCGCGGTGACGGCGTCCATGGCCGCCCTCGGGCGGGTCTACGGCGCGCACCGGGGCGTCGGGCAGGCCGGCGCGTCCGTGAAGGCCTTGTTCTTCCTGGGCCAGGCCGTCGCCATCCTCGACAAGGGCCCCATCGGCCCCATGGTCGCCGGCCTCGCCCTCGCCGCCCTCTGGATCGCCGACCGCGGGATCCGCTGGGCGGGGTCTCTTGGCTGGGCCTGGGGTTTTGTCCTGATCGCCGTCATCGTCGGCCCCTGGGCCGGGGCCATCACTGTGGCTACGGACGGCGCCTTCTGGACCGGCGCGGTCCAGGGCGACCTGGCTCCGAAGCTCGCAGGCGGACATGAGACCCACGGCGCGCCACCGGGCCTCCATGTGATCCTGATTCTGCTTCTGCTTTTTCCCGCCGCCTTTCTTGCGCCCGCGGCCGGGGTCTACGCGTGGCGGAGCCGCCGCGAGACGCCGGTGCGCTTCGCCCTCGCCTGGCTGGTGCCGTCCTGGGTCGTCTTTGAAGCCATGCCGACGAAACTCGTCCATTACACCTTGCCCCTTTACGGGGCCCTGGCTTGGCTGGCGGCCGGCGCCCTCACCGACCCCCAAGGCCGGGGATGGGGCCCGCGAACCCGTATCGCGGGCGCCGTCCTGGGCGGCCTTGGCGGCCTCGCCTACGCTGTCGCCGCCGTCGTCCTTTGCGCCCGCTACGGCGACGCCGCAGCGGAGCCTTTCGCCGCCGGCGCCGCCATCCTCGCCCTCGCCGCCGGCGCCGTCCCAGCCGTCCTGCTCCTAAGGCGCGCGCCACGCCGCGCCCTGGCTGCGGGCCTTGTCCTCGGGATCTGCGCCCATGTGGCCGTCACCGCCGGACTTGCGCCCAGGCTTGACGCCCTCTGGACGTCCGCCCGCGTCGCTCGGCGCCTGACGCGCGATGGACTTGATCCACGCAACGGGGTCGTGGCGGGGCCTGTGGCTGTCGTGGGCTACGCCGAGCCTAGCCTGGTGTTCGCCCTTGGCACCGCAACCGAGCTCGACTCGCCGCAGGATGGGGCCGACGCCATGGCCGACGGCCAGCCTGCGGTCGTCGAGGGACGCCAGGCGGCGGCGTTCAAAGCGGCCCTCGCGGACAAGAAGGTCACGGCCCAGCCGGTCGACGAGGTGAAGGGGTTCGACTATTCCTCAGGCAAGCCTGTGGATCTGACCATCTGGCGCGCCCCAGCCGCGCGCCCGGCCGCAGGACCGGCGCCGGAGACGGGTCCATGAAGCGTAAAATCCAAATCGTAGAAGTCGGCGCGCGGGACGGGCTTCAAAACGAGGCGCGGGCCTTGAGCGTTGAGGACCGGGTCGCCTTCATCGGCCTGCTTGAGACGGCTGGCGCGCGCCGTCTTGAAGCCGTCTCTTTCGTCAACCCTCGTCGCGTGCCCCAGATGGCCGACGCAGAAGCTGTGATGGACGCCCTACCAGCGCGCCCGGACGGCGGCTCGCGCATCGGCCTCGTCCTCAATCTCCGCGGGTGGCAGCGCTGCGTCGCCGCCCGCTGCGACGAGGCCAACGTGGTGGTGTGCGCCACGGACGCATTTGGCGTGCGCAATCAGGGCGCGCCCGTGAGCGCCCAGTTGGACGTCATGCGGGCCGTCGCCGAACGGTCCCGTACCGAGCAGGGTCCCCCGGTGTCCGTAACGATTTCCGTGGCCTTCGGCTGCCCGTTCGAAGGGGAGGTTCCTGAGGCTAAGCTCGCCGAGATCGCGGCCGCCGCGCACCAATGCGGCGTCGCAGAGATCGCCCTCGCCGACACCATAGGCGCGGCCGACCCTTGGACGGTGGTCACCCGGATCCGCGCGACCCGGGCGGCCGCGCCCAACGCCCGGCTGCGGCTTCACTTCCACGACACCCGTCGCACAGCCCTGGCCAACGCCTATGCCGGCGTCGAGACCGGGGTCGAGGTCCTGGACGCCAGCTGCGGCGGACTGGGCGGATGCCCCTTCGCGCCCAACGCCACGGGCAATGTGGCCACTGAAGATCTGGTGCACATGCTGCACCGGGCCGGATTTGAAACGGGATACGATCTCGCCCTCCTGGACGTCGCCGCCCGGTTTGCCGGGGAGAAACTGGGAAAGACCCCGCCCTCGGCCCTCTTACGGGCGGGACCATTTCCGGCGCCCGCCAGGGCCCTGTGACGCCGTGGGAGGCGCACCGGCCTGCGGCGCTAAAAGCGTAGGCCGCCGCGGCGCTTGAACGCCTGGCCGCGCAGGATCGGCCTTAGGACGGAGATGGCGATGATGACCGGGGTCAGGATCAGGGCGAGGGCGATCCGCGCAGGCGTGTCCGCCCGCTTCCGGAAGAAGCGCGCCAAACCGAGACCTTTCCAGAACTCCACCTTCAGGGGCGATTTCATACTCGTGGAACCCAGGTGAACCACCCGCGCATTGGGTTCGAACAAGACCTGACCGCCGGCCTGTCGGATGCGCCAACACAGATCCACGTCCTCGACGTGGAGAAAGTAGGCTGAATCGAACCCGCCGACGGCGAAAAAGTCGCTCCTGCGGATGGCGAAGCACGCGCCGGAAATCGTAGGGACGGGAATGCCGCTCTGGGGCGTCGGGTCGTTCTCGTGGTGGATCTCGAACCCGTGCAGGCGCCGCGTCAGGCGCGAAAGATGGGTCAGGCTGAGCATGCTCGTCACCGGCGTGACTTCTCCTCTGCGGGCGCCGCGCTGCTCGCTTCCGTCAGGATTAAGGATCCTGGCTCCCACCAGGGTCGGCCCAGGGCAACCGGCTAGGGCGTCCTTGAGGCAGCGCACGCACCCGTCCTGAAGGAAGGCGTCTGGGTTGAGGACCACGAGGACCCGCCCATGAGCCGCCTTCGCCCCCATGTTGGCGCCGCGAGCGAAACCGACGTTGCCCTGACCCCGGATCAGGGTCACCCTCTGGTCCGCGGCGGTCACCGCCTCCATGAGGGCGGTCTCGTCCGCGCAAGAGCCGTTGTCCACGAGAACCAGCTCGTCCACCTCCGGGTCCTGAAGGACGTCGGCGATGCTCTCCGCCAGGATGGGACCTGTGTGGTAGACCACCATCACCACCGAAACATCAGGACCGACGGGGGTTCCAGTACGGACGGATCCGGTCAGGAGGTCTTGATGGAACAGGCTGGAGCTATCGTTCATGCAACCACCAAAACAGGCGTCAAACGAAACGCGGCGCCAAATCCGGCGCCAGCCCCTCAGCCGCGAGCACTTCAGCAGCGTTCGCCAGGGGGAGCAAGGTCTGTCCGTCTGATCCGAGACGACGTAGAGCGACATGACCGCTCTCCGCCTCCTTGCGTCCGACGACCGCAATCACCGGCGTCTTCGCGAGGCTGTGCTCCCTAATCTTGTAGTTTATCTTCTCGTTGCGAAAATCGGTCTCCACCCTGAGGCCGGCAGACTTCAACGCGTCTGCGACGGTTTGGCCATAGGCCTCCGCATCCGAAGTGATGGTCGCCACCACCACCTGGACCGGCGCTAGCCAGAGGGGGAAGGCCCCGGCGTAATTCTCGATCATAATACCGAGAAACCGCTCAAAGGTGCCCAAGATCGCCCGGTGCAGCATGACCGGCCTACGCTTGGAGCCGTCCTCAGCGACGTAATCGGCCCCAAGGCGTTCAGGCAAAAGGAAGTCCAGCTGTAGGGTGCCGCATTGCCATGTGCGGCCGATGGCGTCCTTCAGGTGGAACTCGAGCTTGGGGCCGTAGAAAGCGCCCTCCCCTGGCAGAGGCTCAACGCTGATGCCGGCCGCGGCCGCGGCACGCTCCAATTGCGTCTCAGCCGCGTCCCAGATCGCATCAGACCCGCCCCGCACGTCAGGACGAAGGGCGAGCTTGACACTATGCAGGCTGACGCCGAGGTCGGTATAGACGGAGTGGAGCAGCTCCACGAACCGCGTCGTCTCCGCCTCCACCTGATCCTCGCGGCAAAAGATGTGGGCGTCGTCCTGCACAAAGCCCCTGACGCGCATGATGCCGTGCAACCCGCCTGACGGCTCGAAGCGGTGGCAGGCGCCGAATTCGGCCATGCGCAGGGGCAGGTCGCGGTAGGATTTCTGGCCGACGTTGAAGATCTGTACGTGACCCGGGCAGTTCATGGGCTTCACCGCCAGGCTCTCGCCTTCGTGGGTTTCGCAGGTGAACATGGCGTGGCCGAACATCTGCCAGTGCCCGGACCGCTCCCAAAGGGACCGGTCGAGGATCTGCGGGGTCTTCACCTCCACATAGCCGCCCGCCTCAAGGCGGCGGCGCATGTAGGCCTCAACCGTTCGGTACAGGGTCCAGCCTTTGGGGTGCCAAAACACCATGCCGCGGCCCTCTTCCTGAATATGGAAAAGATCCATCGCCCGCCCAATGCGGCGATGATCGCGCCGCTCGGCCTCCTCCAGGCGATGCAGGTGGGCCTCCAGGTCCGCTGGGTCGGCCCAGGCGGTGCCGTAAATACGCTGCAGCTGGGCGTTGTTGGCGTCGCCGCGCCAATAGGCCCCGGCCAGCTTGGTGAGCTTGAACGCCTTGCCCACGAATTTTGTCGACGGCAGATGAGGCCCGCGGCACAGGTCATGCCAGGCGCCCTGCCGGTACACTGTGATCTCCTCGCCGGCGGGCAAGTCGGCGATGATCTCCGCCTTATAGGTCTCGCCGATGGCCTTAAAATGCGCGATGGCCGCGTCGCGGTCCCAGACCTCGCGCACGATCTTCTCGTCCCGGTCGACGATCTCGCGCATGCGCGCCTCGATCTTGGCGAGATCGTCCAGGGAAAAGGGTTCGTTGCGGGCGAAGTCGTAATAGAAACCGTCTTCGATGGCCGGGCCGATGGTGACCTGCGTCCCGGGGAAGAGCTCCTGGACCGCTTCGGCCATGACGTGGCTCGCGTCATGGCGAATGGTCTCAAGGACCGCAGGATCGTCCCGCGTCAGGATCTCAATCCGCCCTTCGGCGAACAGGGGACGGTCCAGATCCAGAAGCGTCCCGTCCAGGCGCACAAGGGCGGCCTTTTTCGCCAGGGACTTGGAGAGGGTTTCCGCGATCTCACGACCTGTCACGCCTTCGGAATACTCGCGCACCGCGCCGTCAGGAAATTGCAGCTGCATTATTTTGGTCTCTCAGCGGGTCTTTTCGGCAGGCGGCACAGGATCGTAGCCTGATCCGCCGAAAGGGCGACACCGGCAAAGGCGCTGGGCCGTCAGCAGCCCGCCTCGCCAGGGTCCATGTCGGATCAGCGCGTCGGCGGCGTATTCCGAACACGTGGGTTGGAACCGGCACCTTGGCCCGATCAGGGGTGATAGCGCCGCTTTGTAGAGGCCAAGGACCCCGCGGACGCTGTGTTCGTAGAAGCGCATTGCTCGCCTTCAGCCGTCTAGGTCCGGGCCGAACCTGACCCGCCGCTTATCGCATGGGAAGGCGGCCGATCAACCCGGGACGGCGGCGCTAGTTCGCCCGCCGAGGCGTTCGGCGGCGATCGCCGCCTCCAGGGCCGCCTCGAAGGCGAGGAGCGTTGAGGCGTGCCGCGCCGGATAATCCCTGACCGGCTCCAGGGCCGCAAGATCGGCGAAGCGGCCCTCAGGCGCAGGGCCGTTTTCCTTCAGCATGGCGTGAAGGGCGTTCCGGCCCGACCGGATCTCGTCCACGGTCGCGCCCATGACGCCGGCGCCGAGGATTGCGGCCGCCGCCTGACCTAGGGCGCAGGCCTTCACGTCCTGCGCGAAATCCGCGACGCGCCCGTCCTTGAGGATCAGATCCACGACGACGCGGCTGCCGCACAGGCGCGAGACCTTTTCGGACGTGGCTGAAGGGTGCGCAAGACGCCCCGCACGCGGCATGTCCGCGGCGAGGGTAAGGATGCGCATGGAGTAAAGTTCGTCGATCACGACGCGTAAATAGGCGTTTCCAGACGTCGGCGCCATTCCGCCTCCGCCCGGTCTTTCAGCGCCTCGCTCATGGCGATGAACCCACGGCGCAGGGCCCACCGAAGCCGCTTGGGAATGAAGCGGGCGAAGGGGCCTCTGAAAATCTCGCCGTTGCTGAAAATGCAGCCCGTCTCCGTCAGCTTCTCGATCTCAAAGTATCGGGTCGAGGATAAAAATCCGCCGAAAAACCGGAGCTTCAAGTGAATCTGCATGTCCGGCGCCCAATCGACCACCGTGTAGGTCAAGGTCTCCGGCTCCTCCCCTTCAAGGGTGTGCTCCACCGTGAAGGGCGCGCCGATGCGCAGGACGCCGGACGCCTTGGAATGGTGGGGGCTCCATTCCGGCCATCGTTCGATGTCCGCAAGGATGGACCACACAACCTCAGGCGGGGCGCTAACGCCCAGGCGATGCTCGATATAAAAAGCCATGGCGCGTTTTACCGCGGCTCAGCCTTTGCGCCATAGCTTTCCGCGATGGCGTCCAGCACGGGGGCGTCGGGCGTCGGCTTGGCGGCGGCTCCGGCGTTGGCGAACTCCATGAGCTCATCCCGCGATCCGTAGGCCGGCCAGGTCGGGCGGCCCGCTCCGTTTGGGTCGCCCGACTTGGCGAAGCTCGTCCAGTAGGCGCTGATCTCCGCGGCCCGGGCCGCGTCCACCGCGTCGGTAGGCCAGGGTGAGGCGTTGAGTGTTTGGAACACATACTGCCGGTCCGACGCGTGGGGAGCGCCGGTAAGCCCCTTAGGGGCGTGGGTGGAGAGGACGGCGAAGCGGTAAAGATAGGTTTTTCCGCCGGAGATGGCGTGATCCCGGGCCAGGGACCGCGCCGGTTCGGTGAAGAGGACGTCGGTGACGATGCGCTCCTCATAAAGGGCGTGCGACCCATAGGCGGCACGGACCCGCTCCCTCGCCTCTATGGGAACTTGCGCCTGCGCCTTGACGTCCGACGGGGTCCATGCGGGCGGAAACTCGAGGCTGTTGGAGCCTACAAGATAGGGCACTTTCGCCTCCCGCCCGGCGGCGAAGGCCGCCTCGGGCCCTTCGGTGAGGAGCCTCCCGTCGATCACCGGCCGCCACTGGTCCTGGGGGATCTTTTCCGCCGCCGCCTGGACGACGTCCGCCGGCAGGGCCCTGAGGGCGAGCGCGTCGGCCTGGGGCGCCCCGAGGGCGGCGGCGAACGCCTCGCCCTGCGCTTCGGCTTCGCTCAAGCTGCGGCAATGCTCCCGTCCGAGGCCAGATTGAGCGATGGCCTTGTGGAAAAGGCCGCGCACTGTCCTGATGGTCATCAGGCGGTTTACCGACATGCCTCCGGCCGACTCGCCGAAAATGGTGACGTTGGCCGGATCCCCCCCGAACACGTCGATGTTGCGTCGGACCCACTGAAGCGCCGCAATTTGATCCATCAGCCCGTAATTGGCGAGGAAGGTCTTGGGCGTTTCGGCGGTGAGCGCGGGGTGCGCGAACATGCCGAAGGGTCCAAGACGGTAGTTGAGGCTCACAACCACGACGCCCTGGCGGGCGAGGCTGGAGCCGTCGTAAAGGTTCGCGGTTCCAGACCCGTTCACGAACCCGCCGCCGTGGATCCAGACCATGACCGGAAGGCGCGCGCCGCCTGAGGCGTGGAGCGCGTTCATTGGGGCGAAGACGTTCAGGGTCAGGCAGTCCTCGCTGGGGGGGCCCGGTCCGACGCCGTTGTCCTCAATCATTTTTTGCATGCAAGGGGCGCCGTATCGCACGGCGGGCCGAACGCCCGACCACGGGTCAGGCCGTTGCGGCGGGCGCCACCGCCACACCCCCACGGGCGGTTTGGCGAAAGGAACGCCTTTGAACACGGCCATGTCGTCGACGCCGGCGCCCTGCAGGCGGCCGGCGTCGACGCAAACCACGGGACCGTGGGCCGGCTGGGCGTTCGCTGTTGAGGCGGCGCACGCGGCGGCCGCGGCGATGAGGGTGTTTGTCACAAGACCGGCTCCCTGACCTGACGACGCTAAACTGGCCGCCTTAGCGCAGCCAGAGAGCGCTCATGAAGACGGGCAGGAGAAGCGGCGTGAGGACTACGATCAAAAGCAGGATGGCGCAAAAAAACGCCATCTGGACCATGGCCCGCCGGCCCCGCAACGCGCTCGGCGGCTTGCCCGCGGCCAGGGCCTCAGCGCACCGGTCGCAGACGCGATCTACCCGCGTCACCGGCTCCTGGCCGAAAACCGGGCCGTCGCCGTCGCCAGGTCGCGTCCGGGCCGATCCACGGAAGACTTTCACACGCTCTTTATAGGTGAAGGACTGAAGCTCCTCCGGCGCGGCGTAGAGGCCGCAGATCTGGCAGGGACGTTCAGCGGAGGCCACGGGTCACCCTTTCGCCAACCGCCTAGGCGGCGGGGTCCTTGAGACGCCATGTCGCCCCGTCTGGACCGTCCATGACCACCACATTCAGGGCGTTGAGCGCCTCGCGCAGCTGGTCCGCCTCGGCCCAGTTCTTGGCCTTTCGGGCCGCGTCGCGGGCGAGGATGAGGCCGTTTACGCGGTCTTTGAACTCTGCGTCGGCGCCTCCGGCGAACCAGGCTTCAGGGGCGCTCTGAAGGACCCCAAGCACCCCGGCTAGATCAAACAGCTCCCGGCGTTCGCTAAGGGCCATGCGACCTTCCCGGTGGGCGTGGTCGATGGTCCTGGCGAGGGCGTGCAGGCGTCCCATGGCCGCAGGCGTGTTGAGATCGTCCAGCAGGGGCGCGAGGGCGGCCTCATCATCGGGCCCGTCGTCCACGGTCCGAGGCCCGACGCGCTCGAGGACGCCATAGAGATAATCAAGTTCGCGCCGGCTTTGCTCAAGGAGGCTGTCGGTCCACTCCAGGGGCGCCCGATAATGCCCCTTCAGGAGCGCCCAGCGCAGCACCTCGCCCGGATGGACCTTCACCAGATCGTGGACAAGGACGACGTTGCCCAGGGACTTGGACATTTTCTCGCCGGCGAAGTCCAAAAAGCCGTTGTGCATCCAATAGCGCGAAAATTCGCCGCCATGGGTGGCGCAGCGCCCCTGGGCTATCTCGTTCTCGTGGTGAGGAAAGATCAAGTCGTGTCCCCCGCCGTGAATGTCGATGGGCAGGCCGAGACGGGCTTCGATCATGGCCGAGCATTCGATGTGCCAACCCGGGCGTCCCGCGCCCCACGGGCTCTCCCACGACGGCTCGCCGTCCTTGGAGGGCTTCCAGAGGACAAAGTCCGCCGGATGCTCTTTGTAGGGCGCGATCTCCACACGCGCGCCGGCGATCATGTCCTCAAGGCTCCGCCCAGACAGGGCGCCGTAGTCGGGAAACGCGGATATGCGGAAGAGCACATGGCCTTGGGCCGCATAGGCGGCGCCGGCGGCTATGAGGCGGCCGATCTGATCGATCATTGCGCCGATGTGGTCCGTCGCCCGGGGCTCAAGGGTTGGCGCAAGGGCGCCAAGGGCGGCCATATCCTCGGCGAAGATTTGAGCATAGCGCTCGGCGATAACCCCGATAGAGACCCGCTCCTCCATGGCTTTGTGGCTGATCTTGTCGTCCACATCGGTGATGTTGCGCGCGTAGACGACGTGCTCGGCGCCATAGAGACGCCGCAGGAGCCGGAAGAGCACGTCGAACGCCACCACGGGCCTGGCGTTGCCGATATGGGCGTAGTTGTACACCGTCGGACCGCACACATAGAGCGTCACCCGATCAAGATCGCGAGGAACGAACGGTGTTTTGGCGCGTCGGAGCGTGTCGTGAAGGTGCAGGGTCATGGAGACGAACAGGTTGCGGTCCGCCCTCATACTCCGGCGGGACGGGATCGCAAGGCGAAGTCGGGACGCCCGCGCGGCGGCGCGATCTAAGGACGCGCCAGGGACTTAAGCCGGTAGAGGGCCTCAAGGGCCTCCCGGGGGCTGATGCCGTCAGGGTCCAGGGCCTTGAGAGCCTCCTCCACCGGCGACGGCGGGGATGGCGCGGCGGGCTGAAGGGCGGCGAACAGAGGCAGATCGTCCAGGCGCGAGGGGGACCCGGGCTCACGCTCGAGGCGCTCAAGAACCTCGCGCGCCCGGGCCACCACCGGCGCGGGGACGCCTGCGAGGCGGGCGACCTGAACGCCGTAGGAGCGGTCCGCCGCGCCCGGCCCGGCCTCGTGCAGGAAGACAAGCTCCCCGTTCCATTCCTTGGCGCGCATGGAGAGGTTCGCCACGGCGCTCAGCCGCCCCTCGAGGCGGGCAAGCTCATGATAGTGGGTGGCGAAGAGGGTCCGACATCGGTTGTGGTCGTGCAGCGCTTCCGCGCAGGCCCAGGCTAGAGCCAGGCCGTCGTAGGTGGCCGTGCCGCGGCCGATCTCGTCGAGGACCACGAAGGAGCGCGCTGTGGCCTGGGTGAGGATGGCGGCCGTCTCCACCATTTCCATCATAAAGGTCGAACGGCCCCGGGCGAGGTCGTCCCCGGCCCCGACGCGGCTAAACAACCGGTCCGCCGCCCCGAGCCTCAGGCGCCGCGCCGGGACGTAGGAGCCCGCCTGGGCCAGGACGACCAGAAGGGCGTTCTGGCGTAAAAAGGTGGATTTCCCTGCCATGTTGGGCCCGGTCACAATCGCCAGGCGGGGGCCTGCGACCCCGCCTCCCTCCAAATGGCAATCGTTGGGCCGAAACCCTTCCCCCGCTTGGCGCAGGGCCGCCTCCACGACGGGATGACGCGCCGCTTCGGCCTCAAAAGCGGTTCCTGCGTCAACCTCCGGTCGCACCGCATCCACCTCATCCGCCCACTCGGCGAGAGCCGCGGCTACGTCCAGCTCGGCGAGGGCGGCGGCGGCGGCTTGAATGGGTTCACGCAGCCGCACCGCCTCTGACCGCCAGGTCTCGAAGATCCGGCCTTCGAGGGCGAGGGTCTGATCCGCCGCCCTGGAGATCCTCGCGTCAAGATCGGCGAGGGCGAGGGTCGTGAACCGCGCCTGGTTGGCGAGGGTCTGGCGATGGACGAAGAGGGCGTTGAGGGGGGCCTGGAACAAGGGCTCGGCCGCCTTTGCGGACGCCTCGACGAAATACCCCAGGACGCCGTTATGGCGGATCTTGAGGGCGACTCCGCTGGCGTCCTGAAGCTCACGCTCCATGCCGGCGATGACCCGGCGCGCGTCGTCGCGCAAGGCCCGCACGGCGTCCAGGTCCTCAGAAAAGCCTTCAGCCACAAAACCACCGTCCCGGGCGAGGGCCGGCGGCTCGGCGACCAACCCCTGCGCCAGGGCGTCGAGAAGGCCGGCAAGGCTGGAGCCCGTGGGAACCCGCAGAGCCTCAAGGGCCTCAAGGGTCTCCTTCGGGGTCGGCGCGAGCGGGGCCTTGTCGGCCTCAAGCAGGGCGCGAACGGCTTGGGCCGCACGAAGGCCCGCCCGCAAGGCGCCGAGATCTCGCGGCCCCCCCCGGCCTAGGGCGAGACGGGAGAGGGCCCTAGCCATGTCTCCGGCCTCGCGGAGCGCCGCCCTCGCCTCTTCCCGATCCCGCCGCCGCTCCAGGAAGAAACCCACCGCATCCAGCCGATCGCCGATGCGCCGGGGATCGGCCAGAGGGCGGGCGAGGCGGTCGGCGAGGCGGCGACCGCCCGGGGCTGTAACCGTGCGGTCGATGCAGCCGAGAAGGGAGCCCTCGCGTCCTCCGGACAAAGTCCGCTCGATTTCCAAGCTGGCGCGGGTGGCCGGGTCGATGGCGAGGATGTCTTCCGAGCGCCCCCGGCGCGGGGCGCTGAGGGCCGGGCGCCGGCCGGCCTGGGTTGTGTCCAGATGGGCCGCGATCAACCCCAGGGCGATGACCTCCGCCGGCTCAAGGGCGCCGAATCCGTCAAGGGTCGAGACGCCGTAAAGCCGGCGCACCCGCGCGTCGCAGGCGTTGAGATCGGCCAGAGCGCCTGGCATGGGCTGAGCGACGCCCGGCGCCGCCCGCAAGGCCGCAGCCACGACGGCGTCGGCGAAGAGGCGCTCAGGGACCAGGATCTCCACGGGCCGCAAGGCGGCGAGGGCGTCGGCGAGGGCCTCGCGGTCCACCAGCACGACCTCCACGTCGCCGGTTGAGATTTCGACGCTCGCTAAAGCGGCCTGACCGGCGCGGACGGCGAGGGCGGCGAGGCGATTGGCGCCGCGGGCGTCAAGAAGGCTGTCCTCGGTGAGGGTTCCAGGCGTCACCACGCGCACGACCTCGCGTCGGACGATGGACTTTGATCCGCGCTTCTTAGCTTCGGCCGGATCCTCCATCTGTTCGCAGACGGCGACCTTGAACCCGGCGCGGATCAATTTGGCGAGGTAGGCCTCGGCGGCGTGCACAGGGACGCCAGCCATGGGGATGTCGCCCCCGGCATGCTTGCCCCGGTAGGTCAGGACGATGCCGAGCGCTTCTGCAGCCGCCTTCGCGTCGTCGAAAAACAGCTCGTAGAAATCTCCCATGCGAAAAAAAATAAGAGCGTCCGGCTGGCGGGCCTTGGCTGAAAAATACTGCTGCATCACCGGCGTGGCCGCGGACGTATCGCCTGCAGGGCTCATCGCAGCGTCGCGTGTCATGGGCGGGGGGCGGGCGTTCACGGGGTGACGCTACCCCCTCGGGCGGCGAGTCGGAAGCTCCCCAACGGGTTGGAAAATCGGCTTCGTGTCGCCGCTGGCGTGCGCGCGGTTGTGACCCCTAGTCTTGGCCGTTAGGGTGGGGCGTCATTGTTCTATCGCCGGGACCCATGGAAACCGAAAAGCGTACATTCACGGACGAAGAGGCCCTGGCGTTCCACGCGGAACCCACCCCAGGTAAGATTGGCGTCCACGCCACAAAACCGATGGCGACCCAGCGGGACCTCTCCCTCGCCTACTCGCCGGGCGTCGCCGTGCCTGTCCTCGCCATCGCCAAGGATCCGGATACGGCCTACGACTACACGTCCAAGGGCAACCTCGTGGCGGTGATTTCCAACGGGACCGCCATCTTGGGCCTCGGCGATCTCGGCGCCATCGCCTCCAAGCCCGTCATGGAGGGCAAGAGCGTCCTGTTCAAACGCTTCGCTGACGTCGATTCCATCGACATCGAAGTGAGCGCCCGGGACCCGGCGGAGATCATCACCGTCGTGAAGAATATCGGCGTGAGCTTCGGCGGCATCAACCTTGAGGACATCAAGAGCCCTGAGTGTTTCGTTATAGAGCAGGAGCTGCAAGAGCTCCTGGACATCCCGGTGTTCCATGACGACCAGCATGGCACGGCGATTATCTGTACGGCGGGACTGATCAACGCCTGCGCCATTACGGGGCGGCGCCTGGAAGACGTGAAGGTGGTTCTGAACGGTCCCGGGGCCGCCGGCATCGCGACCCTTGAGCTAATCAAGGCGGCGGGCGTGAAGCCGGAAAACTGCATCGCCGTCGACCGAAAGGGCGTTCTATGGCGGGGCCGTACGGAGGACATGAATCAGTGGAAATCCGCCCATGCGGTGGATACGCCCCACAGGACCCTGGCTGAAGCCCTGGCCGGGGCGGATGTCTTTCTGGGTTTGTCGGCTAAGGGCGCGGTGACGGCGGAAATGGTGCGCACCATGGCCCCTAATCCCATTATCTTCGCCATGGCTAATCCCGACCCTGAGATTACGCCCGAAGAGGTCAAGACGGTCCGCGGCGACGCCATCGTCGCCACCGGTCGCTCCGACTATCCCAATCAGGTCAACAACGTCCTTGGCTTTCCCTATATCTTCCGGGGCGCTCTGGACGTGCGCGCCCGCCGGGTGAACCACGAGATGAAGATCGCCTGCGCCAATGCCCTGGCGCAGCTGGCGCGGGAGGATGTGCCCGACGAAGTCGCCGCCGCCTATCACGGCTCACATCTGAAGTTCGGACCGAACTACATCATCCCAAGCCCGTTCGACCCGCGTCTGATCTGGTATATTCCCCCCTTCGTCGCCCAGGCGGCCATGGACACGGGCGTGGCGCGCAAGCCCATCGCCGACATGGACGCCTATCGCGCCGCCCTTGCGCAACGCGCCGATCCCGCCGCGGCTTTCCTCCAGAAGATCTCCGGCGCCGTCCAGGGCGCGTCGCCCAAGAGGATCGTGTTCGCCGAGGGCGAGGAGCCGAGCGTGATCCGTGCGGCCCTGGCGTTTGAGAGCCAAGGGTTCGGCAAGGCGGTTCTGTGCGGACGCGAGGAGTTGGTGCGCAAGAACATGCACGACCTCGGGGTGGAGTTCGCCGACTCGCCCCTCGAGATCGTCAACGCCCGGCTTTCGGATCGGGCGCCAGAATATGTGGACTTCCTCTACGCGCGCCTCCAGCGCCGGGGCTTCCTTCGCAGGGATGTTCAGCGCCTGATCAACCAGGACCGCAACTCCTTCGCCGCGAGCATGGTCGCCCTTGGCCATGCGGACGGCATGGTCACCGGGGTGACCCGGAACTTCGACGTGGCGCTTGAAGAGGTTGAGCGGGTGATCGAGCCCACAAAGGGGGGACGCGTCCTCGGCCTATCGGTGGTTCTCGCCAAGGGACGCACACTCTTTGTCGCCGACACCTCCGTCTCCGAGCTCCCCGAGAGCCATGAGCTCGTGGAGATCGCCATCGAAGCCGCCCATGCGGTCAAACGCCTTGGCCATACCCCCCGGGTCGCCTTCCTGTCCTACTCCACCTTTGGAAACCCACGCGGCGCCCGCGGGGAGAAGGTGCGCCAGGCGGTGGCGCTCATGGATCGTCGCAGCGACATCGACTTTGAATATGAGGGGGACATGCCGCCCGACCTCGCCTTGGATCCCCTGGGGCATGACAGCTACCCCTTCTCGCGCCTGACCGAGCCGGCCAACGTCCTCATCATGCCCGCGATCCATTCCGCCTCCATCTCCACCAAGTTGGTGCAGGCCCTCGGCGGCGCAACGGTGGTGGGTCCGCTTCTGCTGGGCCTTTCACGACCGGTCCAGATCTGCCCTCTGTCGGCGTCTGTGTCGCAGATCCTCACCATGGCGACCTTCGCCGCCTATGACGTGCGCATCAATGCTGACGTGGACGCGAGGGTCTCCATCTAGCGCCGAACAGAGGGAGGCGTCGACGGTTCTTCCAGCTAACGCCGCCGCGTTGAAACGCCGAGGGAGAACCTCAGCTTAAGGTCGCCAGGGGCGGCCTGCCCGCGCGCCCACGGGTGAAGGGCGGCGGTGCGGGCGGCCGAGGCCCATGCGCCCAGGTCAAATCGACCTGGCCCAATCGACTTGGCGTCAGCCGCCGAAAGGTTCGGCCTGCGCCAGGACGCACGGCGCCGGTTCAAGGTCGCCAGGCGAAGGGGCGCTCATGAGGCCCGGCCGCCTTCGCGCCAGAACGACGGCGAGGACCACGCCTATTAAGCCGAGGCTGCACGCATAGATGAAAAACCCGAAATAGCCGGCGGCGAGGTCCTGGGGCGTCACACCAAGCTTGAGCGCGCCCAAGCGGAATGACGTCGCCGGGAGGCGTGTAAAGAGGCCAGTGAGCCCATGAAGGGGGCCCCCCTGGACCGCCTGCCGGGCGAGGCTCTCAATCACCCGGCCGGAGTTGGCGCCGATCAGTTTTCCGGGAAGGGCGTATAGGGAAGAAAAGAGGGCGTATTGGGTCGCCGTGAACCCGGCGCTCGTCAGGGAGGACATGAAGGCGATGAGGAGGGTCCCGGCAAACCCCTCGCCCATATTGTCCACCCCGATGCACACCAGAAGCGCGCGGATGTCGGGCCCCCGGGTCGCCAGCCAGGCGAACACGAGGTGGGTCAAGGGAACGAAGGCGGATCCGAACAGCATGGGCCGCATGAGCCCGAAACGACTGACCGAATAGCCGCCGACGAAAACCCCCACCGTGGTCATGATGGCGCCGAACACCTTCCGGACCTCGGCGATCTGCGTCTTCTGGAACCCGAGATCCAGATAGTAGGGATTCATGACGGTCAGGGTGAAATCCGACAAGCGGTAGAAGCAGATGAAGGCCAGGATCAGAAAGCCGGCGGTCCCGAACCGGGAGAAGAAATCGGCGAACGGATCGACGATGGCCCGGCGCACATGCTCCAGGGCTCCACCTTTAGGTTCCGGCGCTCCCGCCCGGTCAGGGCTGCGGGCCTCCACTTCGGGTATGGGCGCCAGGAGGACGGCGATGACGCCGATGATCATCAGGGAGGCCATGACCGCATAGCTCGTGGGCCAGCCCCTGGCTTGGGCGATGATCAAGGGCGCGGCGCCCGCGACGATCATGGCCAGGCGATAGCCCCATTGGTAGGACGCGGCCATGGCCCCCTGGAGGGCGGTCCCCGCAGCCTCGATCCGCCAGGCGTCGATCACGATATCCTGGGTGGAGGAGAAAAAGGTGGTCCAGAGGGCGAAGAGGGCGAGCCAACCCAGGTGCTTGGCCGGATCGGCGCGCGAGATGGCGATGAGGCCGATGACAACGCCCGCCTGCGCCACCAGCATCCAGGCCCTTCGCTTTCCGAGGCGCCGTCCGAGCCAGGGCACGCTCAGATGGTCCACCACGGGCGACCATACGAACTTGAAGGGATTGATCAGGGTGACGAGAAAGAAGCTCGAAATCACCGTGAGGGACAGGCCCGACTCGCGCAGCCATGCGGAGAGGGTGTCGAAGATGAGAAGATAGGGCAGGCCTGAAGCGAAGCCCAGGGCCAGCATCACCAGGGTGCGCCGTTGGAGAAACACCTCAAGGGCGGCGAGACTGGTCGCGGTCCGACCTTTCGCCGGGTTTTGGATCTTGGCGTCGCCGCTCATGAAGGTCCCGGGTTAAATGTGAGGGCTACCCTAGGATCTTGCCGATGGAGGTTGAAGCGTCAATCGGCGCACCGGGACCCGGAGCGGTCCGCTCTGGCGAAACGCACGCGAGAGCGCCCAGTCTTCAGGCGGCCTGAACGCCGCGTGAGGCGGACGCCGGTTTGGCCGGCGAGGCCGCCCAGCGATGGAGGGCGACGCGAAGCGCCACCGGCGCCAGGGGCTTGGTGAGGAAATCGTCCATGCCGACGGCGAGACAGGCCTGACGATCATCTTCAAAGCTGTTGGCCGTCAAAGCGACAATCGGCGTGGCGACGCCGCGGGCGCGCAGGATCCTCGCCGTCTCGAGCCCGTCGAGGTCCGGCAGGCGAAGATCCATCAGGATAAGGTCGTAGGGCGCCTGTGCGACCGCATCCAAGGCCTCCTGTCCTGAGGCGGCGCGGTCTACGGCGCAGCCCTCCCGGGACAGAAGCGCCCTGGCGAGGAGGGCGTTGACCGGATTGTCCTCCACGAGGAGCACCCTCGCCCCCGAGGTTGCCGCCGGTGAGGCCCGCTCGTCAGACATGGCTGCGGCGAGGGATCCGGACGCCGACCCCATCGGAAGGACCGCCACGCCGGAGGCCGCGGACGCCTCGACGGCGGCGCGAACCCGCGCGGCGACGGAATCGCGACGCAGGGGTTTGATGAGATAGCCCGAGAATCCCGCAGCCCTTGCGGGGGCGATGCGCCGACGCTCTTCGGGAGCGAGAAGGATGATGCAGGGCTTTCCCTTGGGCAGACGATTGCGCCGCAGGACGCCGTCCACGAGGAGCACCGCCGCCTCAGCCGGCGCAACCTTTACGCTGGTCGCCACGAGGGCGACGCCGCCGCAGGCTTCGATTTGCCGCGCCGCAGCGGTCTGAACGATGGGCGAAGGCGAAACCACGCCCACCACAAGCCCGTCAAGGCGCCGCACCGCGCCCTGCCCGTATGGCGCATCGCCTTGATCGTGGGTCTCACCTGCGCCATTGGCGGGCGGCGCGATTTGAAACTCGGCTTCAAACCAGAAGCGCGAGCCGCCTGCGTCGGGGCTTTCAAGGCCCACGTCGCCATTGAAGGCGTCAGCCAGACGTCTGACGATGGCGAGGCCGAGGCCAGCTCCCCCGGCGCGGGTCCCGCTCTCGGTCTGGGCGAAGGCGTCGAAGACCCGCTGGTGCGCCTCCTCCGGAACCCCGGGTCCTGTGTCCTCCACCCAGAACCGCAGCCGGACTGCGCCCTCCCCCCGCCCTACGAGACGCGCGGAGACGAGCACGCCGCCGGTCGTGACAAACTTCACAGCGTTTCCGGCCAGATTGAACAGGATCTGGCGCAGCCGACCGTCGTCAGCCAGCACAAGGGGGAGGTCAGGGTCGGCGAACCAGGCGATCTCAAAGCCCCCTTCGGATGCGCGCGGGCTTAAGAGCTCGACCACGCCTTGCAGGAGACGCTCCACGTCCGTCGTCACAGGCTCGAGCTCCATACGTCCCGCGTCGAGCTTGGCGAAGTCCAGAACGTCGTTGACTAGGGTGAGGAGATGGTCGCCGCACTCGCGCAGGGCCTGAAGATAGGCCCTTTGGGTCTCGTCCAGACGCGTAGTGGCGAGGAGGCCGGCCATTCCGAGCACGCCATTGAGCGGCGTTCGGATCTCGTGGCTGAGGGTGGCGAGGACCAGGTCGCGGGATAGAACCCCCGGCGGCGTCTTCGGGGTCTCCTCGCTCATTCCGCCCTCGCCTTCGCGTTACCTAAGCCTTACGGGCGGGGCCTTAACATCAGGTTCAAGCCCCGAGCGGGCGGCTCCCGCCGCGCCGACCTTCCCAAAATTTGTTGTTTGCCCATGTGGGCGTCCACATGCGCGGATTCCTGGGCCGATTTCGATCAGTCTTACATCCTAACGCTGTGTCGCCTTACGCCGTCACACGCCCACAGGTTGCGCCCCCTTCCCCCAGCGCGCCATCAGGGCGTTGCTGGGTTGGGTCTTGTCGATGACCTTAAACGCCGTCTCCACCCCCGCCACGGGCAGGCCCGTGGGGTCCAGGAGACCCATCTGGACTAAAACCGAAGCCTGATCCCAGTAGATGTGCTCGTGAGCGACCTTCCCGTCCTCAAACCGCACGATGGCCACCAGGGGCACCTCGACCCGGCGGCCGGTGGGTTTCACCCCAGGCGCAAGCCAGTCGATCTCGCTGGTATGGGTGAACTTGAAGATCATCTCGTCGACGATCTGGTCTTCGCCCACCGTGCGGCTCACGGGCGAGAGTTCCGTGTCGGGCGGATTGCCGCCGATGAAGTGGTCCCGATAGAAACGCTTCAACTGGGCGTAGCCCACGCCGCCGGTCATGGTGGGTACATGGTTGACGTAGGGCTCAGCCACCATGGTCGCCATGGTGGCCTCCACGTCCCGGGTCTCGAACTCGTAACGACAATGCGCCTCCCAAAGGGCGACGAGGTCATGATCGGCCATAGCGCTAAAACTCCATCACTCACGCAAAAACCGTCGCGGCGGCGTCACCAGGGTAGGGACTGGCCGCTGTAATCTATAAACGCGGCGCCCCGGGCGCCCAGGCGGGAAATCAGAACATCCGCCACACCCCGTACGCTCGTCGCCACATCCAGCGGCGCCCCTGGGCCGCCCATGTCGGTTTTAACCCAGCCCGGATGAACGGCGGTGAAGGACCAGGGCGCATCCTTGCTCTCCGCGGCGAAGCTCCGCAGGGACTGGTTGAGCGCCGCTTTGCTGGACCGATAGGGCTCAAAATCGCCTGACGTATTGGCTGCGATGCTGCCGAGGATCGAGGACATGACCGCGAGCGCGCCATCGGGCTGCACCCGATCGCTCAAGGTCTTCAGAGCCGTGATGGCGCCAAGGGCGTTGATACGCATGACGTGGAAAAAAGCCGCTTCGTAACTCTCTGATCCCTGCCCCGAAACGCCGCCGCATATCAGGAGAATGTCCAAGGGCCGCCCCTCTAACCTGACGTGAAGGGCGGCAATGGTCTCCGGGACCGCAAGGTCGGCGATCTCAATCTCGAGGTTCCCGCCGGCTTTGGCCTGCAAAGCCCTCAGGGCCGATCCCGGCGCATCGGTGCGCGCGGTGGCGATGACCTTCCGCCCCCGCCCAAGAAGCTCCTCCACGAGCCCTAGTCCCAGGCCGCGGCTTGCGCCGAGGATCAAGCTTGCCGGTGCGCCAGGGTCCGCCATCGGGATCGGTTCCTTCTTCCGAGATTTCTACCCATTGGCCCCTGTCAAGGACGGCGGGTCAACGACCCTTGAGACCCGTTGATCCGGAACAAACAGTAAACCATGCGTAAAATTTTATGGTTAACACGTCTTAATGACGACCCAGGCGCGCCTCCACGCAGTCCCACATGACGGCGGTCGCGTCCACGCCGGTGAACCGTTTCAGCTGCTGCGCGCCCGTCGGCGAGGTGACGTTGATCTCCGTGAGGTAGTCGCCGATGACGTCGATGCCCACGAAGATCAGACCCCGCCGTTTAAGTTCGGGGCCGATAGCGGCGCAGATCTCCTGGTCGCGGGCGGTTAAGGCGACGGCCTCGGCCCTCCCGCCCACATGCAGATTGGAGCGGACCTGCCCCTCCCGCGGCACCCGATTGATGGCGCCGACGGGCTCCCCGTCCACAAGGAGGATCCGCTTATCGCCATTGCGGACGTCTGGAAGAAAGGCTTGGCAAATCACCGGCTCTCTCCCGAGGGAGAAATGCAGCTCCAGAAGCGCCTCAAGGTTAGGATCGTCAGGCTTGAGCCGCGCGACGCCGGACCCGCCGTTGCCGTAGAGGGGCTTGAGGATCATGTCGGGAAAACGCGTGCGAAATTCGCTGATGGCCTCCACGTCCCGAGTGATTAGGGTGGGAGGCTGGAGCCCTTCGAATTGGGTGACGAACAGCTTTTCCGGAGCGCTTCGCACCTGCGCAGGATCGTTCACCACAAGGGTTTTAGGGTGGATGTGCTCCAAAAGATGGGTCGCGGTGATGTAGGCCATGTCGAAGGGAGGGTCCTGGCGCATAAGGACCACGTCTAGGGTGGAGAGGTCCCTCCGCTCAGGTTCGCCTTGCGTGAAATGATCCCCGCGGGTGGGTCGCACCGTCAGGGCGCGCAGGCTCGCCGTCAGGGCGCGACCCTCAAGGGCTAGACTGGAGGGAGCGTACCACCAAAGCCGGTGTCCCCGCTCCTGGGCGCTCAGCGCCATCAAAACCGTCGTGTCCACGTCCGGGTCCAGGGTTTCGACGGGATCCATCTGGATGGCGACGTTGAGGGACATGGCGGCTCCGGGTTCATCCTCAGGTCTGCTTAGCACCGAGGCCCGCGGCGGCGCGAGCCCTCCCTAGCTTCCATCCCCGAGGGACCTGTCCTTGAGCGCAATCGCCCGGGCGTAAAGCGCCCGCTTGGGCGCGTTGAGGGCGCGGGCCACCTCAGCCGCCGCCGCCGAGGGGCTGAGGCGGCCCAAAGCCTCAAGAAGGGCGCGATCCAAGTCCCCGGCGCTGGCCGCCGCGGCGGGCGCGGCGCCGACAACCACCACGATCTCGCCTTTGGGGCCATCAAGGCGCGCATCCTGGGCGAGTTCGGGAAGGGCGCCGCGCACGCAGGTCTCGTAGAGTTTCGTGAGCTCGCGCGCGACGGCGGCCGGCCTTGGTCCGAAAACGGCGGCCATGTCCACAAGGCTCGCCCGAAGCCGCGGACCCGTTTCATAGAAGATCAAGGTGCAGCGCTGGTCGGCGAGTTCGTCCAGGAAGGCGCGTCTGGCCTGGGGCTTGGCCGGCGTGAAGCCGGCGAAGAGAAATCGGTCGGTGGGCAGGCCGGAAATGGCCAGGGCGGCGAGGGCGGCGGAGGCTCCGGGCACCGGGATAATCCGCAGCGCCCGCTCGGCGGCGGCCCGGACGAGACGGAATCCAGGATCGGAGACAAGGGGCGTGCCCGCGTCGGAAATCAGGGCGATCCGGTCGCCGGCCTCAAGCCGTCCGCAAATGGAGAGGGTGCGCTCCATCTCAGCGTGATCATCGTAGCGCTCAACGCGATTCTTGACCCCATACGCGGTGAGAAGCTTGGCGGCGACCCGGGTGTCCTCGGCCAGGACACAATCGCAGCGCGTCAGAACGTCGAGCGCGCGAAAACTGAGGTCTCCCAGATTTCCGATGGGCGTGGAGACCACATAGAGGCCGGGCTCAAGGGGCTTTAAGGGCTCCGCTGGACGAAGAACGCTCATGGCGCCGTCACGACGCCCGCCTCGACCTTCACTGGCCAGGGCGTGAGGACCCGTCCCGCGCATGGGCCGCCCACGGACAGTCCATCCTCCAGCCTGAACAGGGCGCCGTGGCCGCTGCACAAGATGAAGTCGCCCTCGCGCGTCAGGTAGCGGTCCGCCTCGAAGGCCAGGGGCCAGCCGGCATGGGGACACCGATCCCGGTAGCCGTAAACCGAAGGGCCCTTGCGCACAATAAAGGCCTGGAACAAGGCGTCGCCGTCACGGAAGGTGAAGCCGCGCGCGCCCGGATCGCCGATTTCGTCCAGACGACACAGAACCGTCCCCGACGGCGGCGGCCCCACCGGCCTCAGTCCAGGGAGCCGACAGCGAGGCGCCAGGGCTTAACCGAGACGCTGGAGAAGAGGCCCGCCTTGGCGTAGGGATCGCCCTGGGCGATAGCCTCGGCGGCGGCCTGGTTCTCGCAATCGAGGATGAGGAGGGATCCCTCCGGAGCGCCATTTTCCGTAAGGAGCGCCCCCGCCACGCGCACAAGGGACCCCAGACTGCGGATATAGGCGAGATGCGCGTCCCGGGTCTTTTGACGCAATTCAAGCGAATCGCGATGGTCGTTGCAGATCAGCGCATAGAGCGGCATGAACCTTCCCCAGTTGTTCCAAGGTCGGCGGTTCAGCCGACCTCGTTTCTCAAGGGACGCGATAGCAGGCCCTCGATGGCGGTGTCGATGTCGATTTCGTCGTTGAGGATAGCTGCCACCGCTTCGCAGATGGGCGTCTCAACGCCAAGGCTCCTTGTCAGGGCGCGCAGGGCCGGGGCCGTAGCGACCCCCTCGGCGACAGTCAGCTTGCCAGCGAGGGCCTCCTCCAAGCTCTGGCCATGCCCTAGGGCGATGCCCACGCTCATATTGCGCGACTGGGGGGATGAGCAGGTGAGGATAAGATCGCCGAGGCCGCAGAGGCCCGCCACGGTCTGCGCCCGCCCACCGAGGGCCAGGGCTACGCGGGTGAGTTCCGCAAAGCCCCGCGTCATGAGCGCCGCATGGGCGCTCCGGCCGAGCCTTCGCCCCTCAAGGACGCCGCAGGCGATGGCGAGGACGTTCTTTACCGCCCCGCCCGCTTCTGCGCCCACGATGTCTGTTGCGAGATAGGGGCGGAACGTCGGCGAGGCCAGGGCGTCGGCAAGGCGTGCGCCCAGATCTTCGTCGGCGCAGGCGAGGGTGACCGCCGTGGGAAGGCCGCGAGCGACGTCCGCCGCGAAGCTCGGCCCGGAAAGGACGGCGCAAATCGCCTCGGGCGCCTCCTCCCTCAAAATCTCGCTCATGAGTTTGAGGCTGCCTTGCTCAATTCCTTTACAGCACAGGACGATGGGCAGCCCGGCGCGGGCGAAGGGCGCCAGGGCGCGCAGGGCGGATCGCAAATACTGCGCTGGCGGCGCCGCCAGGATCATGTCGGCCGAGGCGAGATCATCGAACCGGTCGGTGGCCCGCACCTTTGGGTCAAGGCTCACGCCTGGCAGGAACAGCCGGTTCTCGCCATGGGTCTGGATCGACGCCGCAACCTCCGGCTCCCGCGCTTGAAGCGTCACCTCGCACCCAGTTCGCGCAGCGGCCTGCGCCAGGGCCGTTCCCCAGGCCCCGGCGCCGATTACGCCGATGCGGCGGATCGCACTCACGCCTTGGCGCCCTTTCGTCCGCCGCCGTGCACCGGCCGCTCGCGGGCGGCCGTCTCGTCCAGGGGCCAGCGTGGCCGGGCTGCGAACGTGAGGGGGTCCGTGAGACCCACAGCCAGGCGCTCGGCTCCAGCAAGGGCGATCATGGCGGCGTTGTCCGTGCAGTAGGCGAGGGGCGGTGCGGCAAACTCAAATCCCCGTTCAAGGGCAAGGGATTTAAGCCGGAGCTTCACGGCGCCATTGGCGGCGACGCCGCCTGCGACCACGAAAAGGCGGCCCGCCTGGCCATAACGGGCGTCATGCACGGTCATAGCGCGCGCCGAGCGATCGGCCAGCTGCTCAGCGATGGCGGCCTGGACGGCGGCGGCCAAGTGGGGACGCGCCTCGCTCTCAAGATCCGCCGCCAGGCGTGACGCGGCGGTCTTTAAGCCGGAAAAGGAGAAGTCGCACCCCTCGCGACCAACCAGGGCGCGGGGCAAGGAGAAGCGCGCCCCATCGCCGCTGCGAGCCAGGGCCTCTAAGGCGGGTCCGCCCGGATAGGGCAGGCCAAGGGCGGAGGCTATCTTGTCGAACGCCTCGCCGGCCGCGTCGTCTATGGTGGTTCCGAGCCGTTGATAGCGCCCGACGCCGGCCACACTTAGGAGCTGGCAATGGCCTCCAGACACCAGGAGAAGCAAGAAGGGATAGGGTGCGTTCTCGGTCAGCCGGACTGAGACGGCGTGTCCTTCAAGGTGGTTCACGGCCATGAGCGGCAGGCCCAGGGCGAGGGCGAGGCCCTTGGCGGCTGATAGGCCCACCATCACCCCGCCGATCAAGCCGGGGCCCGCGGTCGCGGCGACGCCGGAAAGCGCGCCATAGCTCAGACCCGCCTTGTCCATGGCGCGGACGATGACTTGGTCGATTGCCTCCACATGGCTTCGCGCGGCGATCTCAGGAACGACCCCGCCATAGGGGGCATGTTCAGCGACCTGGCTCGCCACCACAGAGGCCAGAACCTGCGGCCGGCCGTCCTGCACACGCACTACCGCAGCAGCGGTTTCGTCGCAGCTGGTCTCTAAGCCGAGGATGGTCAAAGGGCCGGGCATGGGCTCTTCTAGCGCGTCGTCCAAAACAAGGCGACGGCTTGAACGATCCCCGCCGCCAACCGTCCCGCCCGCCCAAGGAGCCCGCGCCCTTTATCCGCATACTGCGCCTTGGTGGACGGACCGCAGGGCCATAAGATAGTCTAACGGTCCAGGGGCGCGGCGTCGGCGACGGACCATGAGCATGACGCAAGCGGCGACGTCGCAAGAAGGGTCGACCGTCTGGGTCACGCGGGCGGAGCCCGGCGCCGCGGCGACAGCCCAGCGGTTGACGGCATTAGGCTTTGCGCCCGTCGTGGCCCCGCTCTTGGCGGTCCGCCCCATCGCCGCGACGTTAAACCTCCGCCGCGACGACGCCCTAGCGTTCACGAGCCTTGCGGGGGTGTTGCGAACCTGCGAGCTCACCACCGAGCGAGGCTTTGACGTGTTCGCCGTGGGCGATGCGACCGCTGAAGCGGCGCGCGCGGCGGGATTTAAGAGGGTATATTCTGCAGCGGGCGACGTGGAGGCCCTCGCCGGGCTTATTCTGAAATCCCAGAGGGCGAAGCGTATCGTTCATCCTGGCGCCGAGGAGACGGCTGGAGATCTGGTGGGCCGTCTGCGTGAAAGCGGAAGGGAGGCCCTCACCGTTCCCCTCTACCGGACAGAGGCGGAGACGGCACTTGCGCCATGCGTCTACGCGCGCCTTGAGGCCGGGGCCCTTTCTGCGGTTCTGATTCACTCGCCAAAGGCCGGAAGACTTGCGGCCGGTCTCTTAATGGAGCGGCCCAGTCTCGCAAGAGGGGTAACCTTGATCGGCTTGTCTGCTGCCTGCACAGCGCCCCTCCGAGACCTTCCGTTCAGCCGCTCGCTGTTCGCGCCGTCTCCGACGGAGAACGATCTGCTCGCAGCGCTCCTGGAGGCGATCCCCAGATGACGGGTGAGAGAAAGAGCATGGGCCTTTTAACGCCTCCATTTTGGTTCGCCCTTGGGTTCGGCCTCCTCTGCGTCGCCGCAGGTTTAGGGGTCGTCCTCATCGCGTCGCGCACGCACAGCCTTGGCCCAGCGGCGCACGCCCTTGGCAATCGCGCTCATGGCCGGTAAAGAGCGCCTTCGGCGTCCTTGCGCGTCGGGCCGCTTTAGCTCAGCCGGTAGAGCACATCATTCGTAATGATGGGGTCGCGTGTTCGAGTCACGCAAGCGGCACCATTTTTTCCTCAATATTTACAATTTCTTAGAGAACGCAGTCGCGCCACATGCCCGTTTACATTAGCCCCCCAGGGAGAAATGTAAGCTCTCTGTAAGCAAACCTCGGCCGATGAAATCGTACCATGGTGCTTTAATCGTTGATTTAGAAAAGAAATCTCAGGAAAGCGGCGGCAGGGCGAGGTCGCTCACGTCGATAAATTCCCCTAACAATCAACCACGTAGAGCCGATAGACGGCTATGCCTCTATATCGCCATTTCTAGTTTGGAGTCCTCCGCCCCTCCCAGATCGCCCTCGCACCCAAAAATTCCCGGCCGTCCATTGACGATCAAGACCCTGATGATCGGCGATTCTTAGCAGCTTTGAAGGGCGTCACATCCGCTGTGCTCGCGTGCATGCGCACTGGTTACTAGCGTTCAGAAAACTCAACTTGACGGCGCTGTTTCAACGCGGCGATTTCTGGTGGGGTTCTGAGATCTCGGGCCGCCGGCCAGACGCTATCTCAAGAGCCTCGCCGATGTTCTACGAGAAATGGCCGTTTTTAGGAGTCTTCGGACGGCCTGGTTCTGGCTCGGTCTCAACAGCGCTCATCGACACTGACTCGATGGACGACTCGATGTTGCAATTAGCAATCCGCAGGTTGTTATTGTAGTTGGCCTTCGTCTCAAAACTGCAGGGGCGGCGGCGTGGCTGAAGGCGTTTGTTCTCCGCGGCATCCGCGGCGGCGAGGAAGAGGGGCCTCAAGCTTAGGTTTGGGAAGTCGCGTGATAGTGATCGGTCACCCTGATTGAAAACCCCGTATTTTAGATCCTCGTAGGACCAATCGATTACAGTCTAACTTTTAAATGATTTTCTTCGGGGATTGTAATTTGCTCCTGAATATTATTGTGGCCTCCCATATTAGCTACTCGACTTGCTCCGAGCCACCTAATTCAAAAGTCCTTTTTCAGAACCGGTCTAAGGACATTCTATGGGTTGGGGAGATGCACGGTACGAACGAGCAACCGAAAATGTTCTCCGAGCTGATATGTGCGGCCACGAAGACGGGCCGGCCCGTTTTCGTTGCGCTCGAACGAGGAACGTATGAGCAGTCCGCCTGGGATAAATTCTTAGCCTCGAGAGGCGGTAGGGATTCACTAAACGCATTGGTGGCGACTTGGCAGCAGGCCCAAGACGGCCGTGAAAGCTCGGCGATGGCTTGGCTCGCAGAACGACTTCGCGTTCTGAAGCAAGAAAAAAAGATAATCGGGGTAAAGATGATTGTCCCCGCTTGGACCCAGCCAGGGACACAGAATTTTGCTGAGCGTTATGAAGCCAGCATGGCTGCGGCTGTTGAAAAAATGCGGGCTGCCGAGCCAAATGCTCTAATATT
>Ga0116231_10004009_pt1 | contig 30101 bp, 26 predicted proteins | sample S1TSphgellanicum_2_FD_89695 | JGI IMG/M metagenome (GOLD analysis project Ga0116231, IMG submission 89695) | Host-associated microbial communities from peat moss isolated from Minnesota, USA - S1T2_Fd - Sphagnum magellanicum MG | ecosystem: Host-associated > Plants > Peat moss > Unclassified... | reverse complement strand
GGGGGGGGTTGGGGGGGGGGGGGGGGGGGGGGGGGGGGGGGGGGGGGGGGGGGGGGGGGGGGGGAATACCCGGCGGGGGTATGTGAGCTTTTTCTTTCCGCGTACACACACTTGATAAGGTGAGGGGAGATAGAAAGAAAGTAGCAGTAAGTAAAAGAAGTTGAGCTGGAGAAGGCGGCAAAGTAGTCAGTACGGCGGCAAAGCGGTAGGCCGCAAAGGAGTAGGTAGAAAAAACGGAAGCGGTGGTCCAGTGAGAGAGAAGGTGGTTTAGGAGCGGCGCGTGGAAGATGTCGTGTCTTGCTGCGGTGTGTGCGTGCCCTGTTGCTACTCGAGCCGCGTCTCTGATCTCCATGTCCACTCACTGATTTGCATTCTTGATCCCCTGGCTTCCTCTCGAAGCGCTGTTTCCAGGGAGCCAAGGAAGGCAAGAAGCTGAGAAAAGAAGAAGAAACGCACCAGTAATTTGATGCCGGACAGAGATTTCTTACCGCACTGTGCGTGCGAAAATATCATCGTAGTTGCAGAAAAATTGGCAGCTGACAGTAGTGGAATATAATATCCCGGAGCCTGAACTGCAGCAACTCGAACTTTTGTGCGTAGCTGCACTGCAAACAGAAGTTCGTTCGATCGTTTCAGGAGGGGGGAGTTCAAGATTTTCTCGAGCGAAACTTGCCGGATTGTCGAACATGATATACTACTACTATTGGAAAACGTTGCAGGTCACGTCCGAAGCTGCAGACCGAGAAACTTGCTGTATTCTTCTAGGATCGTCACGGATCGTGGAGAGAAGATAGTTGTTCTCCTCCGCTCAGTAAGTGTAGTAGATCTGATCATTAATTTCTTGGATCTTTCTTCATCGGCTTGGCTTGATTGACGTGGTGGCGTAGCGTTGTTGACTGCTGCACGGGAGCCTTGCGTAGTGACCGCTAATATTCAGCCGTCGTCGTCGTCTCTCATGACGCGGTGCGTTTTGCATGTTTTGCATGTTGATGTATTGTGCGGTGCTTTGAGAAGAACAACACTTGACGCTTGCATCGGGTCTAGATCATATTCGCCTAAAGTGTGATCAATTGGCGCACTGATCAGCGGCCTGTTAGCAAGTAGCTTGCTCCTCAGGGGCAGCTTGCTGAGGTGAGAGCCACCGACGGAAAAACTCACATGAATACCGATCATTACAAGTCTTACAACAACCTCGTCGTCGTCATTAGGTACGTAATTACTTGGCCGATTTCTTTCTTGTGGCTAGTTGCAGCAGTATATTACACCTCTTGTTCAGGAATCAGTTAATATGCTTTGCGATCTTGCTTCGATTGTATTGCAAGCACGGTATATAGGCAGCAGCGGCAGTTTTGTAGACGACTATCGCACAAAGCAGATCCGTGTTAGAAGAAAGCCACAATCCGAGTGGTTTTCCAGACCGTGCATGAGAATTGTAGTGTTGAACGTAGGCATATGCAGATCTGGAAGCCAGGAAAACAAAGAAGCTGGCTGCATTAGCAAGATTCCTGCAGCCCGTGGTGCCAGAGATTTACAAAAGCTGAAGGGAGTTCCGTCTCATTATGCATCATCCCTCTACCTCCTGGAGGTCGCGTCTATCGTCACAAGGCTACAGCAAGGACAGTCTTGAGATTACAGTATCTCGTGGAGGTGCGGCGCCCGGAGTATTGATTATGTTAAGGTTAATACTGATCAGGACTTGTGTTTCTGAAATAGATTAATGGTATTATCCTAGAGAATTGCAGATCATCATGTTTGATCATGTTCAGCTTCTTCTGTTGGAAACCTTTTTTCTTGAAAATGCAGCAAGAATCTGCTTTCTTGATAGGAGATCTTTACATGTGTCTCTTGTGAAATTTTTGCAGGATTGAAGTGAAAAACGAAATTTGCAAGTCTCAAGAACTTGGTCCAGCAGCTTACAGCGTTATACATGATGGGGGGACCCTCTGAAGAGCCTAGGCAGCAGCCGGGGAGATCATCATGTACTAAGCTTCATGACGGCAGAAGGGAAACAACAGTAGAGTTTACACGAGATGGAGATCATCGTGATGGACATGAAGAAATCACACGTCAGCTGAGAGATCGTCTTGGTAGTGACTTTGTGGCAGTCGATGAAGGAACGGTCAATGTGCCCATGAACGTGGTCAGGACTCTTCAACCTGAAATCCAAATGTTTCAACAAGCCAAGGCTAAAGCCGAAGAAGAAAAAGACAGTGGAGGTGGAGGTGGTGGTGATGGTCGTGGAGACTCATCAAGACGCCAAGGGAATCCTTTTCCTGAGCCGGCCTCCTCCAGCATGGGGATTGCAGAGCTACAGGGCTCTGGGACCCAAGGTGATAGTCTTATACCAGGGCTTCCTGACGAGCTAGCAATGTGTTGCCTTGCGCATGTTCCTTGGAAGTCTCAGACCAAGCTATATGCAGTTTGCAAGTCATGGGTTGCATTCCTTTGGAGCGACTATGTGCACAGCATCCGGTGCAAACTGAATGTCACAGAAAATCTGCTGCTTATATTGAGTGTGCCATTCAAGATGGGTCCCCTCAGGCTTACCATCTTTGACACAAGGTCTGGATCCTTGGATTGGGACAGGCCATTGATGCAAGTTGATCATCCAGCCAAGTGGAGTGGGTTCTTGAGAGGATTTCGCTGTGTTGTGGTGGGTTCAGAGCTTTTCATCATTGGAGGAAGGCATGATGGGGTAAGGTATGAGACAGGAAGAGATGTGTGGAGACTGAATTTCATAAGAAGGCAATGGAGTCGTGTAGCACCTATGCTTACACCACGCCGTGACTTTGCATGTGCTGTTATAGATGGAAATGTGTATGTGGCAGGGGGAACACGTTGTGGGCATATCTTACCACAAGGTCAAGGTGTATCACCTGTTCTCAGCTCTGTAGAAATGTACAATTCACAAGAAGATAAGTGGATCCCACTTCCAGATTTGCATATCGCACGCTTGGGCTGCTTAGGAGTGGAGCTCGGAGGTCGATTCTATGTTATTGGAGGAGGCAATGATCATGGGACAGTGGACTTTGAGTGTTTCAGGTCTGCAGAAGTGTTTGATCCATCAACCCATAGTTGGACTATGATTGAGAATATGTGGCAAAGTGCGGGCAAGCTTCCTCGTGCAGTTGCTGGTGTGAATTCAGTAATGTTTGCAGTAGACAGTGATGAGCAGATGCTGAAGAGCTATGATGAAGCTACCAATTTGTGGAAAGATGTAACAAGTATGCCTTTTGCATCTTCCAATGTATCTGAAAAGCGAACAGGGAATCGGCCATCCCACTACCAGGCTTTAGGAGGTGTGCCAGGTGATCAACTGGTTTATGTGCCACATCGTGGTTTACTCTGGATTGGTCCTTCTGGTTTTCCATCTCTTTCTCTCCTGCCACTGCAAGGGGTATCACCCACAGGTTGGCTTGGAGAGGAAATTCTGGGATCATTGTCATCACCAAGCCCACCAAACCCATGTGCAGATGAGCTCTCTAATTCTGCAGACATTTGCATTCCACAATTGAAGACTGCCTGGCTCATCATTGGTGCTGCTACCATATCTATCTGATGTAGAAGACGAATCTGTAAGTGCCTGCCACTTACTCTTCTGTGACAACATTTCAGTTGAAAGACATAAAATGGCTAACCATACATTTTGCAAACAAATATGTGAATTGCCTAAGAGAAAGTTGAGGGACAATCCCTGCAGCATGTGCTTGTTTATCATGCAATGTTGATTTTTCCAAGTTAGTAGGAAATGGCAATTGTTTACTTTAAAAACTTAGGAACTTCTTTTTCAGCAATTAATTTCTATGTTGGATGTGTTGATATCAATGCAAGCAAACTTAGTATCTTCCATGAAGAATTGTTTCCAGTAATTGGTGGTGCAATGTTCATTCAGGTCATGAAAGGGGGGGGAACTCACATCGGCGCATGAGATGTTTGCATACAGATAAGTTTATTCATTGTTCGGAACATTACTGCTCATTGTGAGTAGATTGAAGAGAGTTCAAGCAAATGATCAATTAAAATCGCAATTCTTTTTTGACCAGATGATAGTGCAACAAAGCTGTAAAGAAAATTGAACATTCAGAGACAATAAAAGAATTCTCTTCATCGAAATTGGCTAATTTCCAAACAAGCACACTTACCTATGAGTTCACAGAAGGAAAGCCAGAAATGAAACTTGGATCTCAACTCCTGATCCCCACTGTGGCTCTTACATTGCAAGGGGAAGAAGTGTAGGGTAAAGCCTGAGGCCATAGACTACCAGAATAAGGGCCTGTGTGAGGTGGAATCAAGAGCAAGCCTGATTCTGGTAAAGCTTGTCAAGGGGGGTTTGTAGTTCTTTTGTTTTCATGATACATGGTGGATTAAGAGTAATGACCTGCGGCTTTTTGTAGATCTCAATCTCATCTTGAATCCCATACTTTGCTGCCATTCTGAATCAAATTTTGTTGCACTGCATGTGGGTCTTACCACATTTTGTAGACAGAAGTCGCATATGGAAAGCGAGCAAGGCACCATGCAATGGTAGGTGTAGTAGTAACAAGCCAGAACAAGATCTCCACAATGAAGTTACATATGATTACAAATTGGTCTGGGCTGCACATTCAACACTAGAGGCTTTGTTTGTTCTATACTCATGGTGTGGGATGGGAGTATAGGAGTAGTTTGTATGATATGATATTTACCGATTTTCCTAGTCGAATTATAACATAACAATGTAGAATTGAACTTTTGGTTATGTCTTCCAGATTCTTTGAATACTTCTTGATTGGAACTTCCAATCGATCTTTTTCTACCTTCAACCCAGTTAACTCTTCCTGAATAGTTGCAATGTTTTGAGCTTTTGAGCTTTATGTATTCAACACCTGCTGTATAATATGTATTCAATAATGTGCACCATGCCCTCCTCAAGATGATGAAAACAACTTCATGACCTCACTATACAAAAGGAAACAATACCATCTTCACATCCCTACATCCTCAGCTTTCTCCATTTTACTCCTAAATTTCAGTTCTCAATTTCTCCCAGCATATCTTGGGCTAGCTTCTTCCAACAGCACCCACAACCAGGTGCTCACACTCAATAAAAATCACTTTGTGAGCAATAAAAATTATGATGCCATCTTCTTAGAAGGAAAAGACATTATGAATCTCCTGAGAGTAAAACACGAGACAAAAAGTTGTCATACCCAACCATTGCACTTGCAATTACTTATATGCAACACAACAAGATGACACTAACAATTATGTGAGAACATTGTTACACCTCTTTTCAATGACATGATTTATTTGGTCAAATCGGTTAGGCTATGGTAGGTTACTATACAATAAGGATATTAAACCTAGATATAGCTATCCATTGGTTTTTTTTGTAGGGCTATGACATTTCAACTTAGGACTCTTGGTCATCCCATTTTCCCTTAAAAGAAAAGACATATAAAAGCTCTTCACAATATATATAAAACATAATATTACATTTCGTCTTTCTTTGGTGTTTTGCATTTCCTTCTAGCTTTCATGGTATTAGAGCCTTTTTCACCATGAGTAAAACATTCAAAGGAAGAATGTCAAGAATATCAATAATAATAAATTAGTTTTTGACATGAACATGTCACAGTTGGAACAAAGCATTGATAATTTGATATAGATTTGAATACCTTGAATATTTTAAATATCAAGTTGACAATTTAAGTGAAAATGTCAATATCAAACACAAGCAATTTGGAAACCATAATCTATTTTATGGAAAGGTTTAGAGGTACTACCTAGTTGATGTGGAGTACCAAAATAGAGATGTTCTTTCATAGTATCGATAACTTTGACGTTGTAAATGAAACTAATCCTAATCCTAATCTTGGAAGAGGGGACCTAACCAATTTTAAAGCTTGGACTTTGAGAGATGATAGAACAAGGTTTAACCTTATACTTCATTGTGGGGATGTTCAAGTACAAATGATATGTCAATTGAAAACTTCTAAAGAGGTTTGAAAGAAATTGAAAGTGATTTACGTGCCTTCTAATCAAACAACTCAACTTGTTATTTAGAAAAGGCTAATGAAAATAAAATTGCAAGAAGGAAAATTAATCACTAGATTCATTGAAGAATTCCAAGGAGCCCCTAATGAAATTGCAACATTATGACTTTCAATTAATGATGTTCAACCAATGATTTTCTTTCTAATAACATTAGTGACTTTCTATCAACCATTTATATCAACACATGGCCATGACACAATCCTTTTCCTATAATTGTTGGTAGGCTTTTTAAAGAGGAAGCTTTGACTAAGCCAACATTTGCAGGCAAGAATATTTTGGCCTTCTTTGTAAATAACAAAAAAAGTTCTTATATATTTAAGGTTTGGATACAATAATTCTTTTAAAGGAGGAGCAAATGCATCAACATAAAAACCCAAGATTGAAAAAAACAAATCAAAGGCGAATGTTAGTATTGCCACTAGAAAGAAAATTATAATATATTATGGAAACATTTGGTTAAGGTTGAGATGGATTCAATGAGTATAAAATATACAAAAGCATTTTTTAAACAATGTAACTAGCGTTTTTACTGTGCAAAGGATTTAAAAAAGGTTTTATAACTATTTGAAAATGACATATGTATGAAAATTTTTACATATTCTTGTAAAGAATATTAAATTGCACCATCTTAATGGTTCAAAATATTTTTTTGAAAACTTGTCAAAACTTATTTTAAGAATATTTTCTATGATGAACCAATCTAGTTTTGCCACATCATTTTGATTGGTTAACCCACTGCTTTTAAGCAAAGCATGAATGAATTGGGTGTGGGTCATTTTATTGGCTTTGCACCTAGATAGCCAAATTTAAGATATTTGGTTCCTTGATTTGGGAGCTAGTTACCATATGACCTCTAAGATTGATTGGTTTACAAAATATGTTACATTACCAAACAACAAACCTATTTTTTTGGGTGATGATACCATCAAACAAGTAATTGACGAAGGCATAATAACAATTTGAACAACAACTAGTCAAATTGTGTAGGTCAAAAATGTATTACATGTCCCCAAACTTACAAAACAATTATTATCTATGTGTCAATCTACACAAAAAGAAGGTATAATTCATTTTATCATAGGTCTTGTGCAATTGAACTTTACACCCCAAATGGTGATTTAATCACCTTCAAGTGTGCACAAATTAACAATTTATACCATGTTGGCACAAGCACTTGATACAACTTCAAGCATGGCTACTACTTTGCAAAATTCACATAGTCCATAAACATTAATATAACATTATGAGCTTGGCCACCTTAACATCAATTCAATGAAAACTTTAACCACAAAAGAAATGATGGACAACAAGGATATACTAAACTTCACAAACCTACCATTATGTGAAGGATGCATTTAATTTATGGGTAAGCAACATAAGATACCATTTCCAAAAGCAAGTCAAACCACTTCCATTGTTATATTGGAATTAATACATTCAAATGTGTGTGGCCCTATGTAAACTGCTTCCCTTAGAGGTGTTCAATACTTCACACTTTTCCCATTATTTTTATGTCTACCACTTGAAAGACAAATTGAAAATGTTCATGAAATTTCAAGAATATAAGAATTTGGTGAAAAAACAAACATGAAAAGTGATTAAAATATTTTGTATGGACAATGAAGGGGAAAATGTTTTTCCTTTTAATTCAAGAAATTTTGTCAAACCCATGGCATTTTTCATCAATTTACCATACCATACATTCCAATTGCAAAAAGGAGAAATCTCATTATTGTTGAAGTGGCCTAAAATATGTTACATGTTATTAAGTTGTTTACAATTTTTTGGGCTCAAACCATTTCCATTGTAGGTTATATCCAAAATTAGGTTTCATTTCAACAAACCCCAAAACTCCATATGAATGATGGACAAAACCTAAACCCAAAATTGATCATTTAGAAATATTTCATTGCACATGTTATGTCCACATTTTGATCAAAAAACAAAGGCAATGAAATTTTAAAACAATCAAATGTATTATTATTGGCTATGGTAAACGAGGAATTAAAGGGTATAAGTGATATGATCATCAATCTCAAAAGGTAATCTTTGAAAAAATGTTAAGTTTGATGAAGACTACATGCTCAAAGTTATTCTAAACATAAATAATAATATTTTGGTCAATGATGAAAATTCTCATGACCACCAAAACAAAGGTTTATGTGGAGGAGCAAATCCCATCAATACTAGCTCCCCCATTTGTGGTGCCAAATCCATTGGCACAAAATCACATTCAAGACTTGACACTTAAATCACCAATGCAAATAAAGCAATTTATCTCTTCCCCTAAGTACTATACCTACTCAACTCACCTCAAGTGTGCATTTAACTACACCTATTTCAGCTGCTCGTTTATGGTTCATAAAAAGCAAAATCAAACAACCACACATCAAAGGGTGCCAAAGAGCAAATAAAGGTCAAACCCCATTTAGGTTTCATAATATTTTTATTCAAACCCTTGTTGGACAAATCAATGATACTACATCCTTGGCCGAAACCATGGCTAGCTAAAAATCACACAAGTGGCAAGAAACTTTAGATGTAGAATATTCATCTCTTTTCAAGAATAACACTTAGCAATTCATAGATTTACCACTAAGCAAAATTCCTATTTCTTGCAAACGGATATTACGTTAGAAATATAATGTTGATGGGATGTTTGCTTGTCACAAAGCTAGGTTAATGGCTAGTGGATTTTCTAAATGATACGAAATTGACTATTTAAGAGACATTTTCACCCATTATAAAATCACCTCGTTATGACTATTAATAACTTTTGTTGCCACATACAACCTCAAAATACATTAGATGGATGTTAAACTCACTTCACTACATGGAGGTTTCATTGAAGAAATATATATGATTCAACCATTTGAATATGAGAAATTAGTTGAAGACTACAAGGTGTGTCACCTTTTGTGGACCATTTATTGTTCAAACTAATTCCCTGTAAATGGTATGAAACCACATGTCTTTTATAAATTGTGTTTATCAAAAGTAAAGTTGACGCAAATGTTTACATAAAGCAAGCTCATGAAATTTTTTTCTTCCTTGGGGGTGTGGGTACACACACAAAGCAACCACTGGGATTACTTTACAAAAGGACTATGAATCTTTTTTCGTCATTTTTCACTTTTTCATATGAAAGAATATTTGAATGAATTTTTTTTCAACATGTTATTAAAAATACATATAGTTTCCCTGATAGATCACATGTTTTGTGTCTATCATTGTCAAATAAATATTAATTTTTCAAAGTGTGTAAATTTTGCCAAATTTTGCGTTTCATCTTGAAAATTTATTATAATTTTGAATCATACCAAAATATGCTAATTACTTTAGGTTTTTTTTTCTTGTATCATAAACTACAACTTTGTTTTGTATGTCATGCACATTACAACCCATTTACATGTGGTAAAGGACTCTAGAAAATTTAAAAATTTGAAAAACACTTTGAATGTTTAAAATTTTAAAATTTCATATCTTTTAAATTGTGAATGTTTTTTGAATGTGGGTAGTAAGTTACTATCATCTAATTTTTTTTACCATCAAAATTATGTTGTTACAATGGTCCTTTATTTAGTCCTATGTAAAATTAACCACAATATGATGTAGCACTTGTTCAAGTTCAAATGTCTTTTATTAGAACCAAAACCCAAAACTTAATTTAATGATTTTTTAAATTGAATTCTTCAACATTCATATTAGTCATTTAGCAGAACTTGGAATGATTAACATAACTTTAAAATGTCAAAAAAAAAAAATCACATGTGAAAAGGTTCATAGTTTTCACCATTATTCGACATGGTTTTTGGCTCCTATGTGTGTACCCACACCCTTGGGCTCTATGTGGATGACTTTATTTTAATATCTAATAATCTTGATTTTTTCAAAAAATTAAATTTGAATTTTCACAAACTTTTGAAATGATCGACAATGGTGAATTACACTACTATTTTGACATAAAAATCCTTCATGACTGCAATAAACATTTGATACACATTAATCAAAACAAATATGTTAAAAAAACTTGCCCAATATGGGATGGCTCATATATGGGATGGCTCATGTAAACCTATATCTAACCTTATGATTTTCGGCACAAAATTAACCCAAGCCATATGCCCCCAACTACAAAATTGATGCCATGTCCATAGTCCCTTATGCTAGTTATGCTATGGGGATCCTCATTCATGTAACCACATCAACTATATTTGATATTGCATTTGCTATGAACTATAGAACCTAATTTATGGTCACCTTAGGATCTATTCATTGGTTTGTTATTGAACACATTTTTGGTTACCTTCAAAGCACGTTCACCTTTGGCTTATTATATGGTGGTGCTAATGTTTGCACTCAAATAAATTGTTGGGGAGATGTTGATTGAGGTGGCGATGTCCAAACTCATTGATCCACCATTAACTACTATGTTTTTATTTTTGGAAGTGTTGTTATTTCCTTGCAATCTTGAAAACAAAAAACTCTCACTATCTTTTCAACTAAAGTTAAATACAATTTTGTCACTTTAGTTGTTAAGGAATATATTGGTTATGTTAGCTCCTTGTGAATTTAAACTGCCACCAACCTTCTCTTAGCACTATTTTTTGTGACAAAAAATCTTCAATTTTATTATTTAAAGATCCCAAGTTTCTCAATAGATTGAAACATATTGCCATTTGGTATCATTATCTACATTAAAAAATGAACTCCATAGAATTGAGATTGGTTTATACTTTGATTGAATGAAATCGGACATCTTTACATCGCCTCTTCCTTGAGTATTGTTGCCATGGGTTTAGACTTATACCATCAATCTCAATTGAAAGGGGAAAGTTAAGTTAAATAAATCAATCTTGATAGATTTGTAACTACAACATATTAACAATGGTGTTTAGTTAAGAGGGGGGGCGGGGGGGTGTCAAGCTATGATAGGTTGCCATACAATTAAGAGATAAAAATTGTATGTAATTATCCATTGGTTTACTAGTAGGGCTATGACATTTAAACTTAGGATTGTTCGTCATACCATTCTCCCTTAAAGGGAAAGACATATAAAAGTTCTTCATAATCAATATAAAACATATTACATTTCCTTTCTCTTAGGTTTTTAAACTTTCTTTCAAGCTTTCAAAATTTGCAAGTACATTTTAACATTAAACTACATTTTAACTAATGTTCAGAGGACCCTATCAAAAGGATGAACTATGAAGTTTTTCTTGTCCAAACACATTTTCAAATGTCCCATTAGTTGCAAATGTCATGAATAATCTACTTTTAAATAGTAAGGTGACATGTACATTTATAATATAAAATAAAATAAAAATTATAATATAGTACAATGTACATTATAATGCAATATAATGCACATTGTTACATCACATAGACTAAGTAGGTGAACTAACTAAACTTGTTTAAGTAAATAGGGTAACTGACTAGTCTAAGTAGGTAGGTTGAAACATGCTTACAAATTATTTACCTTCTTGTTTATATGTTATTGATTGTGGTTTATCATTTGCTATTATAAAAAATTTAGCCACAAATGTTGCCTCCAACAAAAACTAGTTACAAAAACTAGTTTTTAATCCTTGATTTTCTTCTAGTGAAACATGGTCCAATAGCAAGTGAGCACAACATCTCTAGCAAATAAATATCAACTTGGGAGCAAATAAGATAACATGAAACATTATTTTTCACAATCTACAATTGAAATCATGAATACTAATCTTCCTTCAAACAATGGTGAGTTCATTTCTATGAAGGTGAATCAAGTGCTCATGCACATGACTTGTCTTTATGAAGAATGAAACAATGTCATCCTCCAACTTCTTGTTAATTATTTTGATAACCAAACAAATCAAAAAAGAAATATAAGATAAAAAATGTAACTAAACCTTCCCCTCACAACTCAAACAATGTCATTAAACACAAACAAACATGAGTTGAAAAGTTTGATTCCAATTTAGAAATTGTCTTCCTAAATGAGGAGACCTCTAATGGAATTCATGGTCAATCCTTTACATGAGTTTTGATGTGCCATCATCATTGGAATTTAGTTATGAATGGGAAAATGGTTTTCTGGCAATTTAGGTAGATCATATCTACCACTAATAATGGGCAAGTTTTGCCAAAATATATAAAACCTACCTATAACATTACAAAGTTTACCCTATATTTTAAACGTATTGTAACAACCCAAGAGAGTCAAAAAAATGAATTTTCAATAGTCACAAAATTGGATTACTAAAGTTGAAATTCTTTTAAACCTTGGAAAATTGGGTTAGTTAATTTTGAATACTGTAGTACCTTTATCATTTCGGCCATAATTAAAGTAATAATAATAATAATATTTGAAATTTCAAAAAATTTGCAAGTTGCCTTGTCAAAAGTTTCAAAAAACTTAATTTTAAAATTTCAAAATTTATGGCTTATGTGTTCATTTGTACATGAACACCTTTTGATTCTAATTCCAATAGCAAGTACTTACTTGAAATCAATACATGTATTAAATTATTATAATAAATTGTCACAATTTGAATAATTTATTAATTTAACAACATTTAAATTATCTACTTATTAGCACCAACCTACCTACATAGATACCTATTTGCAATAATATGTTGAATTATTAATTAATTATTTTTATTACATCTGAATTTTACAAAAAATTGTGATTAAGAGAGTCAAAATGAAAAAAATGAAAAAAATGAAAAAAAAATTCACTTAATCTATTTCAAAATGGTAAAACTACTATGGTACTTTGGTTTTAAACCTAAGGAATTTTGATGAAATAAATAATTCCTGAATCTTGGAGACCTCTTTTTTTTAAGGGTTTAAATGTGACTACCTACTGGATGTCTTCACAACCATTAACCAGGGTTATATCCTAACCACAACGCGGTTAGGGTTTTTATTGGGGGGACCTGCTCTTATTTTAAATGGTTAAATGTGACGACGGTATGCCTTCAACAACGCTTAACCAGGGTCATTAGTTAACCACATCGTGGTTAGGGTTTTTGTTGGGTACTTGCTCTCTTCTCATCGTGGTTAGGGGTTACCTGTGACGACTGGACAAGGAACCTTAACCATGGTTATATTGTAACCACAACGTGGTTAGGGTTCCATCTCGTCGATTAGGGTTTCGTTTCCATGCCAAGAGAAGAAGAAGAAAGAGAGCTTCTCTCGTTTGCTCGCTGTCGTTACATTCAATCCAAGTTTGTGAGAATTTTGTGATTGAATTCGCCTACCCAGTTGCGTCATCTTTCGATTCTTGGCGGTTTCTATTACAGCTGCTGATAAGCGGGGAACGAGGGAGTTGTTGGAATGGCAGTGAAGCTTCAGCCTCTGGAAGTTCTCTACTGCCCCGGTATATACTCCTCTGCTCTTGTCATCAGTTTGATGTCCATTTTGCTGTGAGAGTTTGTTTTGATTTTTGATTTTTTTTCGTTTTTTTATGGTTCATGGAGAAGATTTTGTGTCTTCTCTGCATTTTGGTTATTTGCATAGGAGAAGTATAGAGCTAATTGTGGTCACCAGGGTTTCTTGGTATGCTCTGTTAGGGTTTTTTCCTTGCACTGTGGTGTCCTTGCTTTTTCTTCTAGATACACAGAGGCTTTTTGTTTTACAACCCTCACATTGAATCCTTGCTCTTGAAAGTAAAGTTTCTTTTGGGTTTTAGTGCCCTTGCAAAAAATTCCTTCTTGCTGACTGACTATAGGTGGAGATCTTTAGTTATTCTATGGTCTCGTGTTCTCTTTACTTTAGGGTTGGTTTTCCTCTTTTTCATGCTTGCAGTTATTTTGTTAGATCTGAAATATCCATAGACTTATTGGGTCATCTCTTAATTCTTTTCAGGTTGACTTAAATCGTAGGTATCAACAAATTCTCAGTACCTATGAAGATATGACTCTTGTATAATTTGCCTCAATTCAAAAGAGGACTTACTCTGTATTTCAATTTTCTATGTCAGTTCACCTGCTATCCTTTCAGTAGAGCTACACAGAGAGGATCCTCTTGGAGTCCTAGTCTCCTGGCATAATTCCTCTGAGACTTTAGGGCTAGAATTTCCAGTAAATATAAAGTAAGTTTTCCAGTTTCTCCAGGTCCCTGCTGTGACTAAGGACTTGAGATTGCCAGTCATTAGTCCTAATTTGAATTGTCCTTTTGCAAATGCTGAGGGAGAAATCATCATAAAGCAATCTTGTTATAAGCTAGGTGATTCTCAGGCTCTTCCTTGATGGTAATGGGATTGGTAACACCAGAGTCTTTTGTTGTCGTCTTCCCATTGCTTCCAGGATTGTGACAGAAACTCAGGACACAGATTTTGTATTATTGTTTGTTTAAAAAATTGGGCAGATTATTCTATAATCATCATCTACACCCACTTTCAGGACCTGACAATATCAGTGGGGAGTCATGGATGGTACTTACTGCTATTCATGGTGAAGGTGATGGTCTGGTACTTTGTGAGGTTATGACCACACTCATTCTTGTCATGCTAGTTTTGGTTTTGCTGGAGCTCACACAACAGGTACCTTCAAAGTGTTGTTGTGGAGTTTTCTCTGCAATCTCATGGGGATGTTGTTTTCTCTGAAGGCTAGTGTTAGCAAACATAATGCATGGTATAGTTCTGCTTGGAAGAATTTGTTGAAGAATGCATAAGGGTGCTGTATGAACTGGCTCATCTTGGTTTGGGCTCTTTGTATAGTCTGTTGCTGAACTGTGTTTTGTTTTGTTGAAAGATGAACTATTCATCAAGCTAAGAAACTGCCCGATGCCACTTGTTTCTGTGGCTAATCATTCAAACAGACTTGCATCATTTTGCATGACTAAAACCTCAAACACAGGTGTCTGCATCATGTTCACAACAATCAAAAGCTGTTGCCCCTACAAATTTATTTACAGATGATTGTCATTCTGTAGGTCTAGGTTTTCACACTTCAAACTAATTGGGTGTCTATACTTATGATTTGATGTGGAAATCAATATTTTGTTGCACCAGATCACCCCCCTTGCCTGTGATTTTGTGAAGCTTGTCAATACCCATGTGCCTTTTCCACAGGGAAGTCTGATTCAAGGCCATTGGAATGTGTGATCAGTTTGCAGTTTGCCTGCGGAGTACTGTGAATTTGGTCCAGATTTTGAGAAGTGCAAGCCATGGCTCATAAAGAATGCACCAGAGCTGTACCCTGATCTGGTCAAAGGTGAGCTCCAACTTTATTTTTCAGAACAGCAAATTGAGAAAGAGGAATCCCCATAATTGGGAAGTCACAAACAGACTAGGGGGCATACATTACATTAGGGTTCATTCTCTCCAGCTTATCCAGAAGAAATGGACATAAGAGTCAATCCACTCTTGTTCCCTTGTCTTCTGTGTGTCATGAATTGGAGATCACATTGAGAATATGCGAAATGAAACAAGGGATGTTGGTGGGTGTTGTTTGGTCTTTAGAAGCAGCAGAGAAGACCACAGAGCAGCTTGAAGGTCTAGATATTTCATGTGAAAAAGATCTCACCCAGACTCAAGGTACAGTTGAATTCTTTATGATCCATCAGCCTTTGGTGATGCTTTGGAAGGCATAAACTCAATTTCTAGATCAGGACTTGGCCTGTGACTAATTTGTAGATGGTTGATCCATGGACCTTGGTTGTCTGAACTGTTTGAACATTCTCCACATTTGTAGATTTTAGATTAATGACCAATTCATCAGTTTTTAGGTTTGGAATGTGGAGCTTCAGGTTGACTCAACTGATTGTTTATAATGATGTGTCTGTCTCATTGTGGGGGGACAGTTTGTAGGGTCTTGACTGGTATGTGGTTGTAAGGGTTTTAGAGTTGTCCAATGGATTTAGGGGAAAATAAATGGTCCTGGATATGCGTTTTTTTGCATTCATCAGGAACCACATCAGATGTCAAGAAGGATGAGGAGGTGAAAAGGTTACCGGGAGGCAAGGTGAAGAAGAAGGTAACATTTCAGGTGCTGAAGGATCAAAAGTATGACAACTTCAAGAACTATAGCTGAGATTTTAAATTGCAGTCTCAATTTTTTTCTTGATTTTTCAAAATATTTGACATGCTGGTGGGGACGTGTAGGAAAAGCCGGAGGTGGTTGTTGAAAAGATAGTCCGTAATAAGCGCAAGTGTGTCACTATCATCAAAGGGCTTGATATGTTTGGTAAGTATATCTGGATATACAAACCGGGTTGGTTGTAAATACTGGACAAGTGCTAATTTTGATGGTAGTCTCTGGAACACATTTCAATTAACCTGTTCTATGTTTAGAATTCTGGGTGAGCTGCTTGTCTGGTTCCATGATACAGCAAACAAATGCTTATGGGCACCAAAGGGTCAGGCTAAGAGCTTGTCACCAGCAAATTTTGGTTAACATTATGCCTGAGAGATTGCTGTATAGGTATCAAGTTGAGCGATGCTTCAAAGAAGTTGGGGAAGAAGTTTGCCAGTGGTGCATCAGTTGTGAAGGTGAGCTTTGCCACCCATTAGACGAATTGGCACTAGACATTTTTTCCTCAGTGATTGTTTCCTGCTCAGAATATAGGCCTTTGGTCACAGGAACTGAAGGGCATAGACATTATGTAGAATCCAGATTGCATGATAAAGGCTGTTGATGGGATTCTCATTTGTGCTGTGCATGTTTTGTGTATGTTTTCAGGGCCCGACTGAGAAAGACCAAATAGATGTTCAAGGTGACATTATGTATGACTTAGCTGAATTCATCACAGAGACCTGGCAAAATGTGGGTTCTCTGTCCTCTACTCATCTTGTTCCCTGTCCATTACTCTTTTGCAGACCTCTATGAGCTTTTTGCTCATATTTTCGCATGTTACAGAAGCTTGACTTATCATTCTGTTAGTGACATTCACTAGCATAGATGAGGCTCAGATGTTGGCTAGCACTTTGGAGAAAAGGTGAGCCATAGGTACTCCACTGAAGTACTTCACTGTGGCACCTCTGACTGCAACTGGGTGTCCAATCTTGAAGCAAGATCATTGCCCTGATTCTATTGTCAATCTTAAATAGAGTACTGCCATAGTAATCAGAATCCAATGAGCTGTTATTACTCAATTGGTTTTGGAGACAGGAGCCCTCAGGTGTGTGTCATAGAATCATCAAGAGGTTGTTCTGAGAAATGGGTTTGTGAATCTGTATTACAGGTCCCAGAATCTGCAATATACTACATTGAGGATGGAAGGAAAGTTCCTGCAATGGGCTAAGCGCCATATTTTCATTCTGACATTGTTGAGTGAAGAATGTCTCAATTCACTTGGGAACATTGAGAAGCTAATGTTGTTTTGCACAGTTCATTCAGTTCTATATCCCTCCTGACACTCTAATTACTTGTAAGTCTCCCTGTCAATCTATAGAAAGACCACTTCACAAGAAGATATCTTTTTTGTCTTGAAGCTTGCAGTTTAGGAGGCTTCTTCTGGTCAGAAACTGCAGATGGGCATGTTACAAAGTCATTTAGTGCTGTCATTTCATATCTTGATAGTCAGAAGCATGCTGAAGTGAGTATCAGGTTGGAAAACTCCTTGAATTTCAGGATTCCTGCCACATAAAGTTGTTGTTGACACCTTTGTCTTTTTAACAAAGAGGTCTTTCCTGTCCATGTCCAGCAAAGTCAGAAGCCATGGATGGTTCTGGAGGGCTTGGACCATTTCTTATATGTTAACAGTTCTTCAGTTCTAAGAGTGAATCTTCTGCAAGGTTAATGCAGCATTTGTTGAGAAATAAGGGCCTTTATGTTTCAGTTGTCCCATGACTACAGTTTAGAGATCCAACTATGAATGAAGTCTGTGATCTCCCATGTACATAGGGTCACACCAACAGCATGTGTCATAGATCCAGCTAGCTGACTTGTGCAGCCATGTGTGTAGCTGAGATCTGCATGTCTCTATGCATCAGTATGTGAATTTGGCAGCTGCAGGGCTGGACTGATAAAAATATATCCCTTTCTGCATATTCCTTAGCACAATTGTGGTAGCTGTTTTGTTGAGTGGGAAGTGGACTCCTGGTTTAATTCCTGGTACTACTGATTTTGGGTCCTGTACAGTCGAGGGCTAAGAATCTTCCCTCACCACACAGCTGCCATACTTGCTTGCTTGTCTATGGTGTGTATTCTCCAGTGTCAGAGTAGAGTTCTCATTAATTGCAGCAAAAGCAGTGGTGACAGCAAAGCACTGGGGGCAACAAATAGGTGCGGTTTCCAAATCCAATGTTGAATCATTACATCACCAACAGGCAGAAGAGATCAGCAGTAAGTTCCCATAGCCAGGAAACAGTATAGTAATAGACAGGAACTTAGGAAGCAAAAAAGTTGACTTCATTTTTAGAGTGCAGTGTTTGGGCTGGTATCAAGGTGCAGGTGGACCATTTCTTGTTGCTGGAGCAGGGTTAGCTGGTATGCTCACCCTTCTGCTTTCTGGGTGTTGCCTTAGTCTTTTTGTCCCTTCATCCTGTGTACCCTATGTGCAAAACCTGCACAAATGCACCATGCAAATTTGTTTGCTAATTGTATCTGCCTACATCCATGGGTTAAACTAGGCACTTCTGTCAACTCATAGAATCTGAAGTGAGTAAAGAGTGAAATATTTTGCGATAGTTTCTGCTCCAAGTGCCCTGCCAAATGAGCAGTTCCAGATTAACAGGTGGAGAAGGATATTCAAGGAAACATAAAGGAGAGCAATCGTTTAGTATCACAAATATCAGTAGTCAAGTGGCTGACCCTAAAGCATACAGAAGGCAATGGGAAGGTCTGTGTATGTCTTGAGATTGGATATTGTTGCAACTTTCAGAAGTTGTGTAAAACCTGTAGAGAATAAGGCTTTGTGTTTACATTTTGTGGTATTTTCATTCTTTCAGGATCTTGCATGCCTAGCCAAGTTGTGCCTTGGGTTTCAACCACTGCAGCCCGGCTGGTACCCTCTTGGGCTTTGCTCAGACTGACTGTCCTACTTCTGGATCTACAAAATCAAGTTGATGGATGTTTGTCGTGTTATGCTTTTGGGTTAGATCATCATCTCAGGCCAATTAGTCAAAACCAAGGTGATGGAGATGTGGGTTCAGGAAATCAGGCATGCCTCAAGCCGAGAAAGATATGGGGCACCATGACACATGCTGGCAGAGTACTGTCAATCAAGGATGGGCAGGAGCTTTACTGGCTCCTCTGTATGCACACATGGTGAATTCTTATTTGAGGTTCAGGTTTTTTGATTGCAGATGTGTACCACCATGCAGCTGTGAGAGTAAAAGCTATTTGATAAATTGGTGTATTTTTGAGAAATTGACCTGATGTAGAACTCTTCTGTTGACAATTAGGAATGTGTAACAGATGTCTTGTGTGGCTGTCACTATCTGCACTCATTTGCTTTTCTGAATGGGAGAAATCTCCACTTTCTTTCTGCAAAAGCAATTTTTGGAACAAGGTGTGTACGAATGTACCTGATGGTGCCACTCTAAAGTACTGAGTCTCAAATGAACATGCTGGAAAACATCTGCACCCTGCAACATAATTGTCTTCACATTCTTTTTGTACTTGGTGGATTGAGACTTATATAAAATTGAGAAACTGTTCCTTTTTGAGTCCAGCTCACATGAACATGAAGTTTGAGTGTGAATGTGAAGAGATGTGGTCTTTTTTTTCTCCATGATTGATATCAGCTTTTTTCATTTCTTCAATCCCTGCCACCTTTTCAAAGGTGTTTTTCATGGTTATAGAGATGCAATCAAGAATGACCATGACTATTTGGGGGGCTGCAGAAAGGTAAGTGGGCAATGGAGCTTGCAAAATGCATAGCTGAAATAGGTTTGTTGAGCTTCTGTGTACCCTCAAGTCCTCTGACATTGTCCTGCACAGCAACTATGCTCTTAGGCTAAATAGCCTAGAGGTGGTGGTGGTGGTGGTGGTGGGCAATGGTTATATGCTGTTGCAACCAATTAGCCTTCCACTCAAGGGCTTATTCCATTGATGGATTTCAAAGTTTTCAAAATCTTCAAACTCTGTTACGACTAAACGACTTCCTGTGTCTACAATGCTTGCTTAGAACTTTGAAGAGTTCTGAAAATGCTTTTTCCTTTCATCACCTTTCAGTGAAGAAGCGGTGCCAGCAGCACTGATTGGAACCTGAAATTTTGTTGAACTGGATCTGTAATGGAGACATAGGCAACACATGAAATGTTCAACAATTTACAGCAAAGAATGGAGCTGCAAGAATTGCTACAGTAATAGACAACTTTAGAATAGAGAGCCTACATCTGTGACCAGTTGCATCTCCACTGCTAGAAATGTGAGAAAAAGAAATTCATAATGGAGCCTGTGCAATATGCTACACAAGAGCTGACACCAACCTCCTTAAGCAGGCAAGGTCTGCAAAAGGCAAACAAGGTACATCATGTCTAAGTCACATACAAATTTTCAAAATAGTTTGAACACTTTGTAAAAACCCAATGCCCAATCCATACTTGATTTGGCAACCATACACTAAATTCCAAACTGTAGTAGAGTGCAATTGCTGGAAATATTTTAAAACTTGGGTGTTAATTTTCCTTCCTTGCAAAGGTGATGGATTGAACACCCAAAACTTGTTGTGTGGTACAGCAGCCAAATTAGATTTTGCTTCTTACTGCAATGAAAGCATTGAGTAACCAAAAAGGCATCCTTTCTTCAAGCCTCCACCTTGGACTTGCTGTCAACAATGTTTGAAAGCATTTTGATCAATGCATTCAAACCCCCCAAGAAATTTTCATCAATTGCATCCTGGTCATAGAGAACATGGGCAAAGTCCACTAGCTTGACAGCTACAGTCCTTGCATCCACTGAAGGCTCCCCTTCATACACAATTAGGACGGATGCAGAGAAAAAATGGTAGAACTTTTGCTCCTCAAACCTGTCACAAACAAGTCACTCCAATAGTTATGGCATTAACCGGAGATCCAAAACATTCCAGGTAAATATACCAGGATCAACCAAATTGAGGAGAATGATGCTGCTGTGCTTGCTTACTAGTCTTATACATACCATGCCTTGAGCTCCTGAAGCTGTGCAATAGCACCATGACCTCCTCCATAGACATCAGATGCAAATGCAGCGTCCCAGTTTTGTTCATCAAAGGGATTCGACGAAACGTAGCGCTCTAATGCTGCAGGTACATCACTGACAGTGATATTCTTGCACCAGACACGGGGTGCTTTCCACACTGTTGCATTTACTGCCTTGTACACCTACAAAAGTTGCAAAAGCATCAGTTTTTTGCAACCCATAAATCAGACATAATTCAAGTACATGGATTTCATGCATACTCACTCATTGAGAAAGAAACAATTGATATCACAAAATCAGGTCTGGTATCAGAGAAACAACCTGCATCCCCGCAACACGGAATCCCAGAGCTCCTGAAGTAGTCTTTCTGTCTTTCTCTCTAGTGGCAATCAAATCCACACCATACAAAATGCACACACCGTTTGCCCTTCAATATATCCTTCTGAATGATATGTGAAATGCCATATTCTAGCATCCGTTCTAGGACACTAATCTATGTTGTTTACCACTACTACCAAGCAGCTACTTATTTATTTATGGCCTTTGTAAATGCCAGGTGCTTGACTAATTTGCAATGTGCATCCTTCTGAGGCAGTGTGTGCAATGGGAAAAGGGCAAAAGGTACCAGAAGCCTTACAAGCATTTTTGGATATATTTTTCATCTGCTTCAGGATACCATGTACGTGCTCCAATCTGGAAACCAGTTTGAATCCACACTGATTGACTTTAGTAAACATGTGTTCTACCCAAAACAAATAAAATTGCAAGTGGGTCTCTTAAAGAAGAGATGGGCAAACATTATGATGACATCACACGTTATTTCCAATGACCCAAAACTTGAAAACATTTGCTCTGTGTGGTCCTGAAACCCAAAACACAGTTACAAACAAAATTTCCTATCTGGCAATGATGTGTCAAGAGAGGTTTGAGAGGAGGGTTTGAAGGAGGGTTTGAAGGAGGGCTTTTTAGACTCACTTTAGCATCAATGATAGAAGGGTGGGTGAAGCCATGTGTTAAATCCTCCATTATTGCATGCCGTGACCAAGACCAATACAACTGTCAAGAAAGCCAAATTGAAGCAGATCCACCCAACTAGAAATGAAAGCCTGGGAAATTCAAAACCCCCATACAAAACAATTAGGATTGCTGCTGCTGAAAATAGGAGATTGAAGGATATTGATTGAGGATCCATCCGGAGCATCGATGTCGATGGTGCCATAAAAGTGTGGGAAGAATGCCTTCACTGCTGGAGGCACAGCTGTATCAGACCAAATCTTGTCATAGAATTGAGTTTCTTTGTCACCTCGTGCACCACCTTGCAAAGGCTTGTAGAAGCGTCCTGAATCATCCACTAGTGATCCCACCCGCCCCTCTGCCCATAGAACAATTATAGACATGAGCATAATCTATATCAAGTGGAAAACACCTGTGCTGTTCAGTTGAATACTCACATTTATCTGTGTAAATGCATCAGAGAGAAAGAGACTATGGCAGAAAAACATGCTATGCCGAAACAGTAAAATTTTGCGTAGATATTTCTACACTAAGTCAATGAATCATTTAGTTAGATTCTGTGGTCTATCTGGAAAACCTCATCCAATCAAAGCACTTGGAATAGGGTCTTAGAAACATATCAGCTTCAACTCACCTTCAAAGCGATGGCCTGCAACTTGATTTGCTGCAACTTTGAAAACCTGATTATCAAATCCAAAATCCACAAACTTCAGGGTTACCTCTGTATGACTCTATCATTTCTCTCTCTCTCTCTCTCTCTCTCTCTCTCTCTCTCTCTGTGTCTTTGTCTTCATAAATCCTCTGCACCATTCAGAACTACAAAAAATAAACATTTTTGGCTTGAACTTTGTCAGTTACTCACAGCCCTCCTCACAAATCAAGCCAAGATCAAGGGACCTCAGCTCTGTTCAGAGCTCAGGAAGAAGTAAAAATAAGGAAGCAGGACACAGGAAGATTGAATCTGAATCTATTGACCTGAGTTCAATAATCTTCGCAGAGAAAAAGTCAAGAGCAATCCTTCATCCATTCAAACTACAAGCAGAAGGAGAGCACGAGAGAAAGTGGAGGATCCAAGGTATTTGCTGTCTTCTCCATTCCATGATCATCTCTTACAGTGAAGGATGTTCATGTCAAAACCCGGCATTTCTCATACAGAATGTAAGTAAGTAGATGGGTGTCCTGAGAAGGAAAAAAAGATACAGTGATTCATTCATTCAACAACAGATGGTGTATACAGCAAGAGCAATCTGAAGAGAACCACTGTTCAGCACAACAATCCAGAGACTGTTCTTCTCAATGGGGTTGCATCTTAGCAGCAGAGCTTCTTACTGGCTTTGGTTGCTCTGCCACAGCATGCTCAGCTCCAGAATCCATTCTTTTGCACCCAAGACTTCTGCTTCTAACCCTGCCAAATGGGAATTTTGTGAATTCTGAGCTGCAGATCAGGATCTCTCTCTCTCTCTCTCTGTGTGAGAACCCCAACTCCTAGATAATGTAGAGAAAGCTTGCATATGTGTGTGTATGTGCTTAGTGGTGAATTCTTTCTGTGTTAAACAGTGGTGATAGAAGAGAAACAAAACCGATGATATCACTTGTCAGGTGCTCATGAACGCCACCCAACACTTGGCTCTTCTTGGCTTCATTGTGAAGCAAACCCAACAAGGATTTTTCTGAAAACTTGGGCTGCAATTCTCAAGAGTTGAGCAAAGAAGCCCCTTTCATACTTGAACCAAAGAAAGAATGCATCATTTTTTTGCAAAGAAAGCAAGCAAGCAAAGCAGTCAATCTGCGTGTAAGAAAGAGAAACAGGGGGGGAAAAAAAGCAACACCCACCCGAGAATCAAATCCTTGCTGGGTATCCCACCAAGCAACAGAAAGCAACAGACAAACAGCTGCAAATATCTTGAAGAAACAACCCCTTGAACACTAAGTGCAAATTCTTCTTTGAATCTTGAAGAATCTCTCTCTGTCTCCGTCTCTCTCTCTTTCGCTGATATGATGAAGAAGAAGATGAAGACCAAGTACTTGTACCCAGATGTTGTGGCGCGTGGTCTTTGCGGATCGTTGACTTATTTAAGTCTTCAGGAGAATCTCTCTCTCTCCACGGAATCCAGATGTCAGTAAGTCAACCCACGCACAAGCTCATTATTCTTCAGTGGAAACCCTAATCCAGTTTCCTGAACTTGCAGTGTTTTTTTGCTCGAAGAAGAAAAATGCGGAAAATCGACAACATGGTTTCTGGATTTGGGGTGGCGTCCTTCAAGAGAGAGAGAGTTGAATTACGCGATACCCACAAGTCCGATTTTTCACCCATCTTTCTCTCTCGGAGAAATCCTTCAGCTTCTCTTTCTCTTTGCCATGGCTATGACAAATAGGGTTTCAAGAGGAGTTTGGTTCATAGATACAGGGCTTGTCCCTTGGCTGCTGCTGCTCTCTTTCTCTCTCTCCTGGGATCAAGTGTCAAAACAACAGGTTGGTTTCCTTCTGAAGATTCCTGATGCAACAGGCAGAGAGCATGTGTACCTAGCTTCTTGCAAACAAATCCAGAGAGCAGCTCCATGGATGATCCTCATGCTTTGTGTTTGTATCTATTTCTTCATGTCTCAAAACCAGATCCAACAAACAAAATGGAGATGATGATGTCCTCCCCCATTTTGCCTCCTCACATCATCTTCTTCCATCAACTAACTGCTGTTCACACATATTGTTTGCATCATTTCACAGCTTCAAAAACTGCAAGCAAAATTTTGAAGCCTTGCCATTTTTGTTGTTGTTGTTGGTTGTTGAAGCTGGCATGCAGCTCTCCCTCCTGCTGCTGCTGCAACATTCTTATTCATTGTCAACCCTTCCAGTGGTAGATATAAAAAGACTGCAAACCAAGGTTCAAGCATCATCACCAGATGTTGGTGCAACATGCCACAGGTACTTACTTTGGTGTGTCTCTCACCCTACTCTTCTTCTTCAACACTCTTCCTTCCTTAGGACCATTGAATTGTCAGAAGCTGAAATGTTCAATGTAACATAGGTTTTTTCAGAATCAACATAGCCAAAATGTTTGAAGTGATTGTAGTTTTTTACAGAATCAACATAGCCAAAATGTTCAACATAACTGTAGGTTTTTTCAGAATCAATAGCCAAAATGTACAACATAACATAGGTTTTTGCAGAATCGATATAGCCAAAATGTCCCTTTACATAAACCCTCTCTTCTTCTGTGTATAGTTTTTTCACCATTCATGACGATTCCAAACTTGTTGTGTATGTTGGGGGGTTTGGTGGATAGCTTGATTTTACATAGCCATTGCTTCCAGAAATGCAAAAGAAACTCAGGATGACACAGATTTTTGTACATTGGTTTTGCCCAGATTTTGAGTGGATTCTTACATATACATACTTATCTACACCCACCAACAGGAGCTGATGAAGTCAATTGGTAGACAATGGCAGCTCGTCATTGCTCATCTTCATGATGAAGAAGGTGATGGGTCTGACATGTTGTTTGCAACTCTCATAAGGGCTTAGGGTTTAGGGTTTAGCATTTTTAGAACTGCACTAATTGTCACATTACCTTCAGATTGATGAAGATGATGGTCATGGCAGCTCATCACTGCTATGCATGAAGAAGGCGATGATGGTCTGACACTTTGTGAGCAACTCTCATAAGGTTTTAGGGTTTAGCATTTTTAGAACCACACTGATTGTCACATTACCTTCAAATTGATGAAGGTGATGGTCATGGCAGCTCATCCCTACTATTTGTGAAGAAGGTGACAATGGTCTGACACATTGTGTACAACTCTCATAAGGTTTTAGGGTTTAGGGTTTAGCATTTTTAGAACTGTATTCATTGTCATGTCACTGCTATCTGCAATGAAGAAGTTTGTGATGGTCTGACACTTTGTGAGAAACTCTCATAAGGTTATGAATGCACTCTTGTTCATGTTACATTAAAAAAAATTGCTGTTGTGGAGATTTCTCTGCAATTTCATGGATACTGGTGTTTGGAGATATTCTCCAAATTTTTATCCAAACTGCATATCAGATGCAGCCAAGTTTGAGCATAAACTCAAATATCACGTTTGCATTCAAACAAGCATCCTATGAGGAGCTTGGAGCTTGTGAAATGGATGAAATGCCAGGACTTGCTATCCACACTTTAGCTCTTTGTTAAGTACTGTGCGGCAGTTCTCATCACATGTTTTATTTTTATATATATTTAGATGTTTGTTTCACGCCTTTGGCATGGTCTTTTTGTAGTTGGAATTTTATTTTTTCATATTCCTCCTTGCTGGGTTTTTCATAGTTTGCACTGGATTGATTGATTTCATAGTTTTTCATTGATTTGTTCGCTAACAAAGGCATGGATTTTTCAATGGTTACAGAATGTGAAAACATTTTTTTCAGAATCCCAGTGTGCCTCCTCCTCTGGAAAGGCAGAATAGGTACGAAAAGCAGGCAGCTCTCAGCCTTGCATACCATTTGTTTAACTATGGAGGAACAACACTTAACAACGTTTAAAGAATTGCAATCACCACGGAGCTGAGCTCACGCAATGTAAAATCATTTGGTTGATGTCATTTGGCATTCACCCCATCTTGGCAAAAATCTCAGCATATAACCTTCAGAATGCTGGATCATGAATCTGACGACTGCATTTTCAGGGAGATTTTGTTGGGTACAAGTTTCTGGCACTAAGTTTCTCTATCCATTTTTGTTGGCTTATAATTTGTAGAGTGACTTGACTACTTGTCTAACACAAGCTTATAATACCCACTTAAGATCCTTTTTTATTCTTAGTTTGCGTAATTTGTGGAGATTGTTGCTTTTTTTGGTTTTTATAGTTTGCCACAAGTTTAGGCTTTCAAGGAAAGTGGGTTGGTGGTTTGAAGGTTTGCCAGGATGTGCCAAACAGATCAATATCATGCAAAGATAATTTGGTGAAAGATGAGCCAAAGGCAAAAAAACTGCAGACCAGATTGAAATCTACTCTCCATGAAGGCTAGCCATGTTATGGGTGGGTGTCTCAAGAATTAATATAACAAAGACTAGGATGCAGGGCTCACATATTTCCACTCATGACTCTCAAGGGACCCAGGGGGGAGGGCTCCAGCCAATCACGAATTACTGAATCAAGCATGTGCGGACACCAATTATTTTACTCTCCATGAAGGCTAGCCATGTTATGGGTGAGTGTCTCAAGAATTAATATTACAAAGATTGGTGGCTATCTTAGTGAAAATTCTTGCCAAAAATTCAATTAGCTAATTTTTTTTTATTGCAACAAGATGTATGCAAAAATAAAATATTTTGTTGCATCTCAAGTTCCCAACCCACCCATTGATTCCTCCCAAGATTTATATCTTTTAGTGTATTTGGAGGTATGCTGACAAAGAGTAAAAATTCCCATGGAGGCATTTCGAAAAATGAAATGCCCCCCGAGGCTTGGGCATTCCATAGCTCTCCTCAAGCATTTTCATTTTCCGAAAATGCTCTAACTATGTCAATTTTTTTCCCATTATAATACCCAACGATTACCCACCAAATATCACAAGAAAAAAATATTTCTAAATAAAAAACTCGTGTTGATTTTATAATTGGTAACGCCCTTAGAGTGGGCGAGTTGTAGAAGTAATCGCCCCTTAGCTTCACCTCGAGTGAGCGCTTACTTCTGAAACTCTTTGCGCCTCGGGCGTTACTACTTTACACCAAATTTGGATCCGACAAATTCATAATAACTCCAAAAACATAATAACAATAATAATAATAATATCTCAAACTTAAGAAAATCAATTGTTCACTCCCTCACCGCACATGCACAAGTCACTCCCCACTTTGAGCTACTAGAGAACGGGCAAGGTTTGGTCGATTAGGGCTCTTAACGAGCCGGTGTGGCCCCGTTGGACATTATTCTATTGACGAATTTTGGTTTTGGTCGATTAGGGCTCTCTTAACAAGTCCTTGTGTTCCAATTGGGACACATGATTGATGGATTTTGGTTTTGTCGATTAGGGCTCTTAACGAGCCTGTGCGGTGGCCCAATTGGACATCATACAATTGATGGATTTTTGGTTTGGTTGATTAGGGGTCTCTTAACAAGCGTGTGTGTAGTGGCCCAAATCGGACATAGGATTGACGGATTTTGGTTTGGTCAATTAGGGCTCTCTTATCAAGCGGAGTGTGTAGTGGCCCAATCGGACATTATACTATTGACGGATTTTTTTCTTATAATAATTATAAACAACAAATGGGATCAAATCAGGGCCTTTGTTGAATGGGAGCCTCTCCGTTGGGGCCCAAAACAAATTCACAATCTCCAAGATAACCGATCACTACATAGGTGCCTATATAACTTCTTAGGTGTGATAATTCGGTGGGGGTGGGGGTGGATGGGTCTGCTGCAATCGGAAACAATCCACAACAGCCGGCGGGGAATTCGGGTGTATGTTTTTGAATCTTGGTAGTCGTCGGAGGAGCGATGAGTCGGACAAAGGAGGAGCCCACCCATATTCACCCAATACCACCACGGGACAAAGGAACTAGAATCATCGCAATAATGAAATTTTTTTTCCACACACACACACACAAACTATCTGAAGAAGAATAACATTTTTTTCTTTTTCTTTTTTTTTTGAAATACATCCAAACTGCAAGAAGATTTCAACCTAAAAACAAAAATCCAAGTCGCCATATTTAAATAATAATTTCGCCATATTTATTATTCTAATAATAATAAATCCAAGTTCCAATAGGTATTAGAAAACTCCTTGATTTTTATTTTTTATTTTTGATATATGGAATGATTTATTTATTTTTTGGATGAGCTATATTTTAAAAAATTAACAAAAGCCCAATAAAATAAAATAAAATAAAATAAAATCCGCTACCAAGGATCTTTGTGGTATCAAACAAGAGCCATATATACCATTGAGCTATCACTCTTGGACGTTGGCGCTAGAGTGTTTAATTAGCCTCTATGAGACAAAGAAAGAGAGAGAGAGAGAGAGAGAGAGAGAAAAAAATATGCTCCAAAAGAGTCAAAAAAACCCATTAATGTCCTTTTTGACTAGACACAAGAAAGAAATTTGGGTGGTCCCCATTTGACTGACTAGGCTACCCAAAGGCAAGTAGTTGGATGATTCTGATTCCCAAGAAACCAATGGGGAGACTCAGGTGTTGTTCCATGATGAAACAAGCTTAGCTTAGCTTTAGCTTCACATGCTTTGTTTGTTTTGGAAGTTTGTATAATTTTGGCACCTTTTTTTTTTTTCCCTCTTTCCTTTTGCTTTCCCTTCATGTCTTCTTCTTCTTCTTCTTCTTCTTTCTTTTTTCTAAACTTGGGCAACACTATATAGCCTAGGCCTTTGATACCCAATTGGTATTATTAATTTAGGCTGAGCTCATCCTTCCCCCTTTGGAGTTTCCTTTAGGTTTTTTTTAAAACATATTTTCTTTAGCCCTAGGAATTACCTTTTTTTTGGGGGGTTTGGGTGGGGGGGGGGGGAAGGATTTGCTTCATTATAGCCTATCATGGGATCAAAGCAAAGGAAATAATCCCCATCAACTCTTTTTTTCATGACTTTCAATCCCTTCTTTCTTTGTTTCTTGTTTTTTTGGGGTTTTTTTGTTGTTTGTTTTTTTCTTTTTTTTTTCTTTTTTTTTTGGGGCTCCTTTTTATATTGACTCCAAGCAAGAAAAGGCTTCTTTTTGTTGCCTATGATATGCTTATACCTTGGCTTATCAGGTTTGCCAATGTTGCTTGCTCCTGCACACATAAAAGATGGATTTTTGGGGTGTAGGGATTTTTTTTTCTCTTTTTCAGGGGTAACTATTCTGATTTATTGACCAATGGAATCCACTACATACTCCCCCCCCCCACCCCCCCCCCCCCCCCCTCCTCCCCTCTCCCCCCTCCCCCCCCCCCCCCCCCCCCTTGTTTATGTCAAACCTACGTGTTTATCCCCCCCTTTATCCCCTTCTCTCCCACCCTTCTATATC
>Ga0116231_10004008_pt1 | contig 30102 bp, 21 predicted proteins | sample S1TSphgellanicum_2_FD_89695 | JGI IMG/M metagenome (GOLD analysis project Ga0116231, IMG submission 89695) | Host-associated microbial communities from peat moss isolated from Minnesota, USA - S1T2_Fd - Sphagnum magellanicum MG | ecosystem: Host-associated > Plants > Peat moss > Unclassified... | reverse complement strand
TTTTTTTTTTTTTCCTTGTTCTCACTTTTTTCTTGGGCCTTTTTTTTCTCTCTTTTTTATTTTTCTTGAAATAACACACTTGTGCATTATGCACAGGGTTCACATTAGTGATTAATAAAACCCAATAGTTCCTTCATACATAAGGTAAATAAAAAATTTCACTTTCATGGTTCCTTGAAAAATACCCTTTTGTAATTTTACAATTTTTTATTATCATTTTGTTTTTGTAATGTATATATCACCACCCAAAACAAGATGAAAATAATAAATGAAAGATTTATTTTATATAAATTATATCACTTGGTTCATTGAAAAAATAAAATAAACATTCTAAAATAGTGTTTTAAACATTAAATAAACTTACATCGATATTCACTATAATTGTATCTTCAAAATTAATTAAAAATTTGTTTCAACCACATACATTCATAAAATGTTATTTTAACCATTGCCAAGGTTTGATCCATATTCAATTTCAATCATTCTAAAAATAATATTTCAACTATTTAAAACTTAATCACTATGCAAGGAATTTTTATTTTCAAATTTAATTAAAATACTGTTTCAACCAAAAATTATGCTTGATCAATCCTCCAATTAAATAAAAAAATTTGTACAATATTTTAAATATTTATAAATCTTGATCATTATTTACCATAACCAAAATTAAAAATATTGTTTCAATCTTGATGGAATTTTGATTAGTATATAAATTGCACTTAATATTAACAAATTCAATGCTTCAAAATACTTTTTTTTGGAAAAAATATTATGCTATATGGATGTTAGTTGCATTTTTTTAATGTGTAATGTAAAATTTTATCAACTTTGAATATAAAAACACCACCATTGAAAGTTTTGAATTTTAAATAATATTCAAAACAACAAACCATCCTTTTTCCGCCAACGTTACTTCCAAATTTATTTAAAACCAAAAAATCAAAATATAAAGTCAAATCACATACAAAATTAAATTAAAACATGATTACAAAATTGTGTTAAAATTTAATTTTTATAGTCAAAAAATGAAACATAAATCATCATCTTTATTTCTGTGAATTTTAATTTTCTAGTTTTTTATGAATGCAATTGTCATTATGAAAAAAAAATTGTTTGTTGCAACTTGTGTGATGCAATTAAAAAACGTCGAATGCAACTAGATTACAATTATATAGACAAGTTGCAATAGACATGATTTTTTCATAGTGAGTAATGAATAATGATTTATTTTTACACAACATAACTTTCAATGTCAAAAATTTAGAATTTTTTTTCTCTTAATTTTTAGCATATTCATCACTTTAAAAAAAATTCATATTAAATATTGATTAATTTTCTTAACAAAAGTGATTACATTTTTTCAAATTATGAAACATGATGAACATAATTTTTTAATTAAAAAACCCATAAACTACATAAATATAATGAAGAATTTAGACATAAAACATATTTAAAGTATTTAAAAGGTTATTTACTTTCCATATGTAGCAACACCTAACTTGTACATATGTTTCCTTCAACCAAATATAAACATTTTCAATCTTCCCTTAGTGGGGCCCCATTTAGATTCAATTGCATTTGATTTTAGTTATTATGTTTTTTTTTATAACATTATTAAAAATCATGCCATATGTAACCATTACATTTGCGATTAAATACAACTAATTGTTGCATGCAACTAATTAAAGTTGTTTTTATAACTACAGAATTCTAAATGAGTTTTGGTCATTTTTGTAATTATATTAAAACTAGTCATTTTTCATCATTCCAAATGGAAAGTTTTCATGGTTTATGTTATATAAATACACTATTATATATTTTGTTAAATGCACAAATGACAATCAACCTTATAACCAATGTGGCATGGACACCTATGTGCAATCTATATAGGGGTAGGTTTAAAGCCATAGTTTTTTTTGGGTGAATTTTTACACTATGGTGAAATGTGTTTTTGTGAAAATTCAAGAAAACTTCATTATAGATTTTTTTTAAAAATTATATAAAAAGAAAAAATGAAAAAACTTTTTGAAAGCATATCATTGGAAAAAAAAACTTATTTAATTTTTTTATTAAGCATTTTTTACATTGTGAGGACAAATAATATTTTGAAATTTTTAGAAAATCAAGAATATGGTCTAACAACAATTAATCAAACTTCAAGTTTTGTTTAAATAGTTGTAAAGGAAAAACAAGTTGTGAAAATAATTAAAAAATAGGATGTTTTGAATAAATGGAAATGGCATTGGTGTAAAAAATCAAAAAAGGAGAAAAAGATGGATGATGTGCGAAAGTGTAAAACAAACAAAATTTTATTCTTGAACTTGTTTGGATATCATACATTTATATTATACATGCTAATGGTTATACTTTAGTATCACTTATGCAAACTACCAAAATCATTTAAAAACACATAAAATTCTATGTCAAAGCATGAACTAATTTAGCTAGTAAAAAAAAAAGATAAATATATATTGAATATGTGTACATAGTACACATCTTCAACCATATAAGCTATAACATCATGCTTATGACCCTTTTGTTTAGGAACTAAATTATGGACACAAGTTTTAATAAAATAAAAATGAAAGGGTTTTAGGGTTATTTATTGTAGTTATGGTGCCGAACATGCCACATTTGTGAGCACATATTGATGTGCACAATCTTAAGGTTCAAGGTCAAGATAAAAAAACTTTGTGTTAGTGCTTTCGAGGACCTCATTGCAAACTTTCTTTCATTTTCATCCCATATTTGAAATCTAACAGGCTTAAATTGTTACATGTATTTAGTGACAAAGCCAATTGTTTCATCATGAATGTACCTTGTTAGTATGAATGTTTTGAATATCACCTTATTACATACATACCTTTTAAATGTTTTCGTTGTTCATAGCAATCAGGTATATCCACATGATGTGGATTGGTCCACAAATATCCAACTTGTTAACCACATGCAATGTTAAATGTGTCATAATATCAAAGAATGCCCTGTGTAATTCCTATTTTATGAGGCTAAGGGCAACATCTTATCTTAGAGATGGAATGATAATTGGATTCAAAACCTTGCAACAAATGTTTTAAAATATTTAGCTAAACCACACCAACATGGCCACCCATTAACCCCTTTAACACCAAAGGTAGTAGACATTGCATGAAGACATGTTAATCATGGATTTTCATTACACTCAATTTTTTGTTCACAATATATCACAAGAAGAAATTTTGTCCTTTTCCACCCTCACACATTGTGACTATTGTTTAATTTGACTACATTTTAACTACATTTGGTTTGCAAGTGGGTTATTGCATTAGTTAATGGTCAATATTATTCATAGTTGTTATGCTCAATATCTTGTTCATTGAATGTAATTTGGACCTTATTCAGTTATTTAATAATTTTAAATTGTTGATGTGGAAATTGAGGTAACCTTTAACTTTATTTACACAATGCACTATAATGGGTTATTAAACTTTTTGACATTTTTTAAACTATCAACATGGTACATAAGTTGAATTATCAATTTTTAACATGTTGAAACCATTACTTAAGAGTTGCATTTTACACTTACCACAATCTATTAAAACACATGTAATAATTTAAAAGCCCACTTTATAGTGAATTGAATTTGTGATTTTTTCACATCTCTTCAATAATCAAAGTTGAATCATTCACTTTTAATATGTTAAAACTATTACTCACAAATTGCATTTTGCTCATATTATAATATACTAAACACATGCAACTCAATATTTTGCAATTATATTTGAATAGTTTAATGACTAGGTCAAAATGGTCATGCATGCACTATCTAAGATGCATGTACACCTTTATATTATTATTTTCCATATATTAAGTTCTTGTATATGTATATAAATTAAAATGTATATTTTTTCCTTAATTTCTTTAGGCATCATGGATAAGTTTATTATTATGAATGTTCATGATGCCACATCGAAAAAATCACAAATAATCATTAATTTTTCCCCATTTTTTTCCTTGGTGTATGAAAAAAAAATTCCAAGTTAAGAAAATGGATTAACATTTAAAACTTATAAGTATTATTATTATTATAATAAATTATTAATTTTTTTATACATATTATTTTTATTTAAAATGTGGTTTATCATTTTTTATAAGCTTGTTTTATAATATGTTTTATGTTTAAATATTAGGAGATGAATTTAATTTTTATGTTTAATAAATAAATGAATGAATGGATTATAAATGGCGATAATAATAATGACATCAATGAATTTTTTTTAGTTTTTCATTTTTTCATGTGACATTCTAAGACTTAATTTTTTTCTTTCATGTTACATAGATATACCTTGTAGTTTGTTTATTGCATTATAACATATATGTATCAAAGTAATTTTTTGTACAATTTGATTTTCTATATATTTTTTCAAGTATTATTGGTTTGTTTAAATCCTTTAAAAGAAAAATTTTTGAATTAACTTTTTAATCTTTCAAATTTCATTTTCAAATCCTTTCTACAATCATTTCAAATCCAAATTTACAATCTTTCAAAATCATTTTCAAGTCCTTTGCTAACCTATTTTATCTTATTTTCCAATCTTTATAGCCACTTATTCACAAATTTAATTTTTTTAAAAATCATTAATTAGCTTTTAGAATTATTTTTAAATGACTTCCAACAAAATCATCAAGGTTTCATTAGTTTAATAAATTTGATTTGACTATTTATGATATTTTAAAGTGAGATTCAAAATTGACATTTGAAAGCAATTTTTTTTGGGGGAATTTTGCATGGTGGTGACAAAATTTTTGTGTAAATTTGAAAAAATCCCCCCAAAAAACTTACCGATCAAAACCACAATTTTTTTTCTTCTAAAATTAACAAAAACCCTAATTGGAAAAAATAAAAATGTTTGCATATGGAGAAGAGCCCAATCTTGGGTTTAACAATTCATTAAGTAGTTAAACATATATAATTGTTAAAAATCCAAATCATTATATATCCAAATGTCCATACATACCAATGAAGACCATTATAATATTCTATTTCAAACTAATCAACATATCAATATTCAACTTGATTCCAAATATAATAAAATTCTTCAATTGATTAATTTGATTACATTTTGTTATTTATATATGAGAATAAAAAAACTTTATCATGTGCATATAGCAAAAGAAAAATTATTTAAAACTTGTTTCTGACATGTTGAACATATCATTAACCAGATAATCATTCATATGAAATACATAAATTAAAAAAAATTGAACATTCAACAATAAAAACTACAAGGCAACATTTCAATTTCCTCGTTAACAAATTTCTTTGAGAAATAGCAAATCTTCATCTTAACTCTTTTCTCCAAAAAATATCAAATGCACCAATATATCAATGCTTATTTTGTGAAAGATTGCATGTTTCCATGAATAAATAACATTACTTTTAAATCATTTACAAGTTATGACCTTTCTAAACATTTAGGTGACATATTCTTCATGTTTTTTATAAGTGGTACATGCTTAAACCCAAATGATTAATAAAAGGGAAAATCCTTTGTACCAAGTGCCAAATTTTTATATATTTTTAGGAACTTAGCCATCACTTTTGTTAAATGTTTCACAACACTCAAATAAAGGTTAATTTCACTACATTGAACTTTTGCACAAATTTATACATTTGCACATATACAAAAGAATTAACATCAAATCCAGTTTTAAAAAATTCATTTACAATTTTTTATAAGAAAAGTTACACTTAACATTAATAAGTCCATTGTACACTTTGTTTTTCATATTTTAGGAAATGAATCATATGCTAATCTTGAAAATTTGAGTTCACAAAATTTGAATAATCTAATAGATCAATATAAACAACTTTGGTTGATTGTCATAGATGAAATATTCTTTTGGTTGAAACAAACATGTTTAATGCCATTAATCAAAAGTCATGAACAATAAAACATATTCATAATAAGTTATTATTGTTGGGTTTAATCTTGTAATCTTAGCTTGTGATTTTTCCCCAAGCATCATTCATGATAGACAAATGGCCCATGTTTAAAAAGTTGAATGATTGGCTTGAAGTTTTAGTTCCAAATTTTTGTCATCATCACATAAAATGTTATGAAGTACACATGGTCATGCATCAAAATGATATGAAATCCATCCATTCACTTAATAAATTTAAAACAATATATAACACCCAAATAATCATCAACACATTGAACAATGCATGTTTACTTGCACAAATGGCTCCAAAAGACCACATTTATTTTACACAAACACAACAACATTTGTTTATAATCATTTAGTTTTCCAAAAAAAAAAGGTCAAAATTTCATTATCTAAGCTATAGATTATTCAATGCCATCTACCTAACATATACCAAATGACCCCAATAAAATTGCAAGGTTGCACCATTGCATAATATGTTACAAATAAAAGAAAACATCTTCATTGAATTGTGTGCAAGAAATTATACAATGAACTTATTAATGGAATTGATGGTTTGTCCAAAATTACAACTTGTATGAACAATAAATCAAATATTTAATTAGGAACTATTGTTTCCATGGTTAAAAACATATTGTTATTCACATTTTATCATTCAAAGTTTTAATATTAATTCTTTGTGCCAACATTATTAAGATGTTCAAAATGATCATAAGTTAGAAACATCTCATTTTGATAAGACAAAACATAATCATATATATATATATATATATATATATATATATTTGACAAACATGACACAATAATGATGGACAATAGCTCAATGAAACTTTACAAGACCATATAAAACAATGACAAATACTATATCAAAATTTATTGTAAGTACTTGTAATTCTAACACTAAAAAAATTGTACATGTTATTTCTTTACATAAATCTCATTCTATCTCTCTTACGACTTTTTGGAAATATTACATGGATTCATCATTATACCTCGCTAGCTTCATGTCCCACAATTATTTTAGGTGGCCAACATTGATATGTTTATGACTTCAAGATACTTCATCTCATTAAACTACAACAATGACTTTTAGAATTTATGACCATATTCAATTTCAAATAGGTGCAGTCATAATAACATGTACTATAACAAGACTTGTAATGCTTGTTTGGTTTTCTCATGTTTTAAAGTCGTAATTTAATTTGATATTGAAATTGTAAGATTTCTTTATAATTGTATTTTTAATATATCATGGGAACATATGAATTAATTTGAAATTAACATAATGAGTGAAAAATAATAAAAACACTCATTAAACATTTTAATGTTTGCTTTTAAGTAGTAAAAGGACTTGTAAATGGATTTTTTTTTTTGAAAGTGACATTTTTTGCCAAATTTTAAACATAAACCTTAATAAAATAATATAAAAAAATTGAAAACTTTTTCAACAATAGTTCAAAAATATTTCTAAAGAAAAATCACAAAAATAGTCCAAAAATAGACGAGTTTGGCTCATGTTATCCTACTTGCACCAAACTCAATATCCATATTTCCATAACAATACAAAACAAGTACAAATGGTCTCATTTGTAAAATATGATAAGTGCATGTATAAATTGATACATATGGACCAATGTCCATAGCAATGAATTCTTGGTAAGTGTACTAGAAGCTTACTACCCCAAATATCATAAACCCATGTATATATATTGCATTCAAATTTCCTAACAATTTGCCCATTGTGTTTAATTAACAATATAAAATTTTGTTTTCACTTGAGCACACAAATGTACTATATATATAGATTCCTACACTTAATTTCATACTCAATACCTAGACATAGCTTCATCACTCTCCTCACTGGCTTGTTATGAATAGGGTTTGGACTTGCTCATGTTTAGGGACCTAGCTAGTATTGCATTACACCAAAAGTGAATGGACCTTATATTCATGCAAGATTTTGGAGTGAAAATTTGGTTTGAACTTGGAACCAAGTGCATGTGACAATTGAATATTTACCTCCATGTTCTTTAAGTTGTGGTTTTAAGAAAATTATTTTCAAGTAATTAATTTAATCAAATACTTCTTACATGCAAATCAGTTCATCATGTTACACAATTTCATCATTTCTCATGGTTTTGTTTGAATGGGCCTTAATAAAATCTTGAGTTCATGAATTCATGAAGATACTTGGTTTGACACATAGTCAATATGGAATGACTTGCTCATGGAAAAATGTGGCTTGCATCATGGGCCCGATTGTGAATTCATTACTTGAATAATTTTTCTTTCCAAAATCATTTTTTTGTAATTTAGTTGAATTCCCAATGACAAAATCTACTCAAAATACAATATATCACACACCAAGTAGGTCTAATATTTATGAAACCATTTCAATTAAGCCATACCATAGTACCTAGGTGGGTTTGGGAAATAGGTGCTAAATAGTTTATGCATTTTAAAATTTGAGATTTGGCATGTGAGTTTGTAATTTTGAACTTTTTGACATGTAAGGAATTGAAATATTAAATGCATAGTTAATATAATGACTCTTTTATTGTCCTTGTGTTGGTTGGTTCACAATTGATGTGTTTTTTTGTACTAGCCTAGAGTTTGATTTTAGTTTCTACAATCTGAATTTTTGGAATTTTTGATAACTGGGTTAATGATTTTATTTATTTTTGGCAAAATAAAAAATAAATTCAATTTATGTTGTTGTCATCCATGTATTATGATGATATTCCTTGAATCTTTCCAACACTACAAAGAATGCACGACCCCAATTTCTTTAAACATTTTAATCATGATCTTATTGAATTTTGTAATCTCAATATTGGTCAATATACAATAACTCATCATATCGTCACTCCTATATACATGCATGTATGGTCATGATGCACACATATTCCCAAGCTCACAATCATGTTAATTAATTGGTCCATAAAAATACTATTTGATTTAAATCCACATTGAATGATGTATTCACCAAGAAATTTCGGTTGAATGCATATATAACCATCTTGAGTGATTTGGTATGTGTATCATGCCCAAAAACTAGCCTTTAAACTGATATTCATTGTATTCTATGCCCAAAAACTAGCCTTTAAACCAGGCCTCATAAAATTAGGCGTTCTAAAAATAGACGCCTAATTAGCCTAATTTAAAATGAGCCAAACGCCTAAAATAAGGAAAAATCATAATTGACGTGCATTGGAATTTGGGGCCAAGCCGCCAAGGAGTGATATTGATGGTGCAGTGGCGTCGCTTGGAGTTCGCCTGGTCTGGCCGGCATCGCCTAGCGCAATTTTCGGCAAGTCGACGCCTTCGGCCGCCTCGACGTGTTCACAGGCAAATTGACATGGCACAAACCGTGAAGAAGAGGAAAACAAGCGGTACATCGTCTCGCACAACGCCGTTTCAGCAGAAACATTTGCTTGAATTTGGATTCGAGATCACACAATTGGAGCACAATAGCGTTGTGACATGCATCGTCTGCTTGTTCTGCAAGCGGCTCGGGCGCTTTGGCGCCACGGAAAACGATGGTCGCGAGCGCAATCGGACCAACAACACCAAATACTGGAATTCGTCGTTTCGCAAGGAGAACTTTGTAGGTCATCTCACGTCGCATCACCCTGATGATTTCGCCGAGTACAAGGCTCTTAGTAACCAAGAAAAGAAGAAATTCTTCGATGCCAAGAAGCGCGTCCAAGAATCAATGCACCGATATCTTAACTCAATGTAGACGGTGCTGAACATCCCCATATCGAAGGGTATTTTGAGGTCATCATTGGCGACATGTTCTTCAAGTCAGAGCTAGATGAGGACGACGAGGAGATGGAGCTGATCACTAAGACCAACGCCTTGAAGTTGTTCCACCAGCAGGATGACGATTCGTACGTGGCCAAGGTCAGCAACGTGATCTTGTACAATCTGACATTACAGCACACGTCAGTCGGCTTGTCGTTCAGGCGGACGTCGGCTGTGATCGCGCATCACAAGGACATGTTTGGCAACGGGAAACTGGTGGGCCTCAACGATCATGAGGTTGGCAAGATGGTCCGTGTTAACGTCGGCATCAACCTGCAGGTCCTGTCGGATGTCTTGAACCACCATGATGTTTGGGCGTTTTCGTTCGCTGGCGACGTGAGTACTCATTAAGGCGTGTCATTTTTTGACGTGCGCATCCGTGTCTGTGTCAGTGGCCGCCTGTTCAACATCTATTTGGTTGTCGTCCAATTCTATGATCGCCACTCGGCCGTAAACATCTGCAAGATGATTTGCAAGCTATTTGACCAACTCTGCAGTTCTTGGCGGCAAAAGCTGTTGTCAGTCAGCATAGACAGTGAAAACACCATGACCGGATGGAAAGGCGGATTTGTGACGCTCATGGACAAGGAGTCCGCCAACGAGGTCCTGCGCGTATGGTGTCCCGCGCACCATATGGACCTCGTCATTCAGGATGCGACGGTCATGATCAGCTACGACGCATTCACCAAAACGACACACAGCTTCACGATGCATCTCCGCCAACAGGCCAATTTACAACTCGTGATGGGCAGCAAATGCCCAAAGGACACGAATCGCTGGGCACACTTCCAAGGCCAATTGTAGTGGCTGCTGACACACCGCATTAAGTTGCTGGAGTGAATAGAGCAGTGGCAGCACGCCTCGTCGCCGGCTGTTGAGTACTGGATCATCGCTTGCGCCATCAACCCTCTTGCCAAGGTGTGCAATGTCACGCTCGTCAATTTGCAACAACGCAACCTCTGCCTGTCATAGCAAACCGAGTACATTGAACAGCTGGTCCAGAACATTCTCCTAATGGTCGACATCCCGCATGAAGACGACAATGAGGCGATGCAGCGGGGTGATCGTGAGGAGAACAGTTACCTCGAACTCGGCGTGTGGTGGGTCACGTTCAAGGATGTCCTCGTGCATGTCAAGGATCAGGGGACCTAGGTCAAGGACCTGTTCCTATTACTGACCGATGAAGACCAAATCGATGTGTTGCACGAGATCGCCGAGTATGCGTTATGCCTTGTCAAGGGCTTGTCATTCATGCAAGGAGAGCGCGACTGCCACAACAATGCGGCAACACAGCTCGTGCCGCCCGTCTTCCCTCAACATCTTTACAAGATGCAGACGAGTTATTTCATTGAACACGTCCTGGGTCCCCGCCGCGAGATGATGATCAAGGCTTGGAGCGAGGAGCTGGTTGATCTTATTGAGCAGGAGCATCGTGCACTCGTCAAGGTGGTTCGTGGCTCTGCTCCTTTAAAGCGTATTGTTGACAGTCATAACTTCCAAACAATGTTCAACGACGCCTGGGACGCCCTGCCAGCCCAGCTCGCCTTAAACCATCTTCGATTGTTCTGCGGTGGCCTGGCGAGCGCCTTTGCCAACACGACGTGCGTGGAGAGCGACTTCTCAATCTTAAAGTGCGAGAAGGACGCCTACCGTACGTGCCTGATGGCACTGTCACTAGAGGGCGTGTTCCAAATGAAACAAATGGGCACCATCGGCGAAATGCTTGGCTTACTCAATCCGGTCGAGTAATTTGACAAAATGACCACAAAAGAGCCTTTTTTAGTAAACGCCTAATTTAGCTTATTTTGTTTAAATTAGATGTTCACCTAATTTTATGAAGCCTGCTTTAAACTCATCTTTGTTGCAAATGCAATGAATATTCAAATGCATAACCACTTTGCAAGGTGTTGAAATTAGGTCAAGGAGCTAGGGAACCCAATCCATGCCAACAACCAAAGGGCATGGTCTCTAGGTGGGTGCAATTCACCATGCTTGGATTTCTTTGGCTTGGGATTATGAATTTGATTTTCAGCTTATTTTCATGTTGCATAATTTATTGATCTTTACAATTGTGAGTTGTGTTTATTTCCTTGCTAATTTTGGTGTTAGCTTCTTGATTGTGCTACTTGTATTTATGTGTTCTATTGTGTTCTATTTTAGTAGCCGCTATTCAAGATTGATGAAACCATGTTCATAAAGCACATCGAAAATTGGACAATTTTTAAGAAAAAATAAAAATAAAATCATGTGTAGATAAAAAAATGGTAAAGAGCTATTAGAATTTTCATAATATATTTGGAGGATACATTCTAATGTGTGTTTTTCACTTCCATGAAAGGCCAAAATATTTTGAAAAATGCAAAGGTTCCTTGGAGTGAGTGAGCATTTCAGTTTTCAAAATAAAAGCAAAATGCCCATCCTCTTATGTTTGTTCTTTTCATGGGAAAAATGAAAAAAACATACATTTGGAGTCATAGGTCTTTTATGTGGGGAAACACCCCATCCCCCTCCTTGGGCTTTGCCTACACTCTAAACTCCATACCCTAAGACCTCTCATCTCAAAATGAATGAAACTGATGAAAATTTTGATTAGGAATTGCATAACATTTGGGAGAAAATGGATGAAACTAAGGATTCGGAACCACCGGTTGAGTGAGATGACATTGGAAAATTTATGGATGAAAAATATTGAACATAAGCGCCAGGTTGAACTTATGGATGAACATCAATCAGGCTGCCAGGGGACAACAAATGTCAGCAACCAACGTGAATCACAGAAAAACAAAAAGTGGATGCATTGGACAAAGAACACAAAGGAAAATGGATGACCTTTTGAAAGAAAGTGGATGAGGAGGATTTACTCGAAATGAAAAAAAAATTAGATATTTATTTTTGGGACAAATTTTGTCGTTAATTCGACCAAAAAATTGGGTAAATTTTGGAGAAATGTGTTTTTTCTTGTCTAAAACCAACTAATTTTGTTATTTCTCCAGAAAGAAATGGCGAAATTTTCAATAACACAAAACTGAAAAAAACCTTGAAATTTAGCAGGGTACTTACTACTAGGCATGGAAAAGAGAGAGACAGAGGAAAAGAAAAAAAACGGATGAAGGGAAATGGATGGAAGTGGGAAGGAAAATGGATGGATGTGAGAAAAACTGACGTGAGGACGGAGCAGAAATGGATGAGAAATGGATGCAAGTGAGCAACAACGTGGGGTTCACAAATGGATGAGAAGAGAGCGGCCACGAGCACTGCGAACAAGCTTGTGCGCAGACTGCATGGCGAGGGAGGAACCGCCGTTGCTGTAGTTTTTTTTTTGGCTGCTGTTGCCGCTCCAGGCTCCGTCTTCATCTTCTTCAATCTGCCTGCCTTCCTTCCCATTGCTCCTCTTTCCTTCTTTCCTTCCTTTGCATCTCCCAATTCTTGCTCAACAAGCTCAGGAACAACAAGTTCAAAACCAAACAGAAGCAGCAGCCAAACAAGCTCCACAACAAGTAGAAGAAGACCGAACAGAGGCAAGAAGATTCGACAACAAGCTTCACAACAAGTAGAAGAAGACCAAACAGAGGTAGGAAGACTCGACAAGAAGCTTCACAACAAGTAGAAGAAGACCAAACAGAAGTAAAAAGATCGGACAAGTAGAAGAAGAGGAAACAACAGAAGCAGCCAAAGATTGCTCAATATCATGTAGGACACGGAAGCAGAAGCAGTCGAAGAAGAAGCACAAGAACAATTTATTCAGGAAGTAGAAGCAGTCGAAGAAGTAGAAGAGGAAACAGAAGCAGTGGAAGAAGGACAAGGAAATAAAGAAAGAAAGACGGACGGACGGACGGGCGGAGGGACAGACAGAGACAGAGAGACAAAGAAAGGGGGGGTTTCTTGAAGGAGGCAGGAGGCGGGGACAAGGGAAAAGATGAAGTGGAGCATGGGAGGATCGCGGTTCATTGCTCTGCTGCCTTATTGTCAGCGTAGAGTAGGAGCGAGAGCAGCCAGATGCAGCACGATGTTGGCGACGTCGGAAGAATCTCAAGTGCTAAAGCTTGGACAGGCATGGAAGCGCGCGTATCATCATCAGGCGTCGCCGGTGAGCACTGTCGGAGTTCAAGATGGCGATGCGCCTTCCAATTCCATTGGTGAGAATCATCCCCTGAGCTTCTTGAGGTTGGCGCTAAAACTCTTTCTGTGGATCTGGATCCCTTTTCTTGGGGAGATTTTGCAGGGTTAGTGTTCGCGCATGTCGTCACGTGGACTGCCTTTGAACTCTGTCTCTGTCTCTCTCTGTGAGTGAACCTAAACAAGGTCGTATTGCTCAATTGTCCAATGGCAATTGCTGTAGAGAGGTCATAATCATCTCTGGACGATGGATTTTGGAGAACAACTTGTTTATTTTCTTTCATATCAGCATCGACTAGTGTCAAACCCTAACTGCCAAGACATGCGGATCTTTTGATGCATGCAGAGGGAACTGTAATGCTTGCTTGCTGTAACAGCCCTATGAACCCCTCTATAGCCAATGTTTTACAGGGTTTCAGATTGCATGTTTTTTTCTGTTCTTGATTCTCAGTTTCTGGAGCTCCTAGGACATATCTGTAAAGCTCCACACACTCTAGAGACACTCCATCAGCATTCTTGCATTGGATGCTTTGATGGTGCAAAATTTCTGACATCTGAGGAATTTTTATGGGGTTTGCAGGTCACCAAGTGCGAAGCTCTTCAATGGAAGCAGCAGCAGTTTCGGAGTTGTCAGATCCAGCACCACCAACACTGGCAACTCTTCGAAGTCAAAGCTTGTTGTCAACTGAAGCAGCAGCCACAGAGTTGTCAGCTCCAGCAACGCCAACACTGGCAGCCCTGCGAAGTCGTCTATCCAGTGGGGGTCCAAGCCTCATGGACTTCATAACAAGCTCCAGTTCCAGTCCAGAGGGATACTCTGTTGAAGTGGGCACTAAAAAGGCTCCAAAACCCAAGCCTGAGTGGATGAAAATGGTGATCCCAGGTGGTGACAAGTATGCAGCTATTAAGTCCAAGTTACGGGAGCTGAAGCTCAACACTGTGTGTGAGGAGGCCAAGTGCCCTAATATCGGGGAATGCTGGACAGGTGGTGAAACTGGGACTGCCACAGCAACAATCATGATACTTGGAGACACTTGTACTCGCGGTTGCCGGTAAAAAGTCAATGATGCCATGCTTTAGATCACTTCACAAGAGCTTGTTGATGCCATCCTTTTGTTTGCTAGTGAGATGCTATTTGAGCTTAAGGTTTATGGTTATGGTGCAAGAAGCAATGGTGACATAAAATGCCATCATCAGTATTTGTAACCAGACCACTTTTGAGGTTTGCTTGACAAGAATGGGATGGTGTAGGTTTTGTGCAGTTAAAACATCACGGGCACCACCTCCACCTGACCCAGAAGAGCCCAGGAAAGTAGCTGAAGCAATAGTAGCATGGGGCCTTGATTATGTTGTGCTCACCAGTGTGGACCGCGATGATATGTCTGACCAGGGCAGTAACCACTTTGCAGAAACTGTGAGGCACCTGAAGTCCCGCAAGCCTTCCATGCTGGTGGAAGCCCTAGGTCTCTCTCTGTCTCTCTCTGTCTCTCTCCTTCCTCTTCTTCTTCTTGAAATTCAGAGCATTGTAGCCTTTCAAGTGATTCTCTGTGGGAATTCAATATGTCTTGTTTGGTATTTTCCTTCCATGTGGTCCTGCTGAACATCAAGTGTGACATATGATGCAGTTCCGGACTTTAGGGGGGATTCTGAGTGTGTAGAAAGAGTGGCCACATCAGGGCTCGATGTGTTTGCTCACAATATTGAGACAGTTGAGGAGCTTCAAGCCTCTGTGCGTGATCGACGTGCCAACTTCACTCAATCAGTTCATGTGTTGCAAATGGCCAAAGAGATGGCACCCCCTGGCACCCTCACTAAAACCTCCATCATGCTTGGGTGTGGGGAAACTCCTGTCCAGGTGATGAACATTCTTTGACTGAGTATTGGAATTTCAGCCAAGCAGGGTTTAGGAGTTCAAGCAGGACAGAATGTTCTCATAATTTTCCTGCTTGACATTCAGCATGTTAGCACATCATCACCCTGGAACAATTTGTTTGTGTACAAAAGCAGTCTTCCATAAGTAGCATTTTTATCCTGTAGTTCATGGATCAATGCCCAAAAGGAATTATTGAGTTGTGGAATGGTGATGTGTCTCTCTCTGTATCCATTCGCTGTTTGTAAGTGGAAGTCTTTGTGACAGTGTGATAGTGGATGGATATAGGTGGTGGAGACAATGAGGAAAGTGAGGGAAGCTGGAGTGGATGTGATGACATTGGGCCAATACATGCGCCCTACTAAGCGCCACATGCCTGTCTCCGAATATATCACTCCTGAAGCCTTTGAAGAGTATCGTAAAATAGGGTTGGAAATGGTGAGCCTTTCCCCAACTCTCTTCTTTTCTGGCTCCAATCCAGTCTTCCTTTTCCTACTCCTTTCCATGTGTCCTCCTCTCTCTTAATGTCTTAGCAATAATCAAACTGTATCTGATGACAATTACAAACGAAAGCTTCCAGTCTCTTCTCTCCCCATTTGACAATTTCACTTCCGTTGCAAAGGTGTGGTATTGGTGAGAAGGGTTATTGCTGAGGCTTCAACTCAGTTCTTGTTTCCAACTCAATATTGAAGCTCTGAACAACTTGGTGCCTCGCCTTTAGCTCTTCTATTATCCTTCCTCCTGTTTTTCACTTGTTCGTGGTTTTTGGGTCTCTTACCATCTGTTGCCTCCATGCTTCACTGGTTGGGACCCTTTTTTTTTGGTGTAAGGTTTTGTTCAGCATCCTTGAGATGTATTTGTAGAGAAAAATTTACCACACTTACATTTTTCATTCCTTTGTGTTGATCATGTTTTCTTTCATCCAGGGGTTCCGCTATGTTGCATCAGGCCCAATGGTGAGGTCATCTTACAAAGCTGGGGAATTTTTCATCAAGTCCATGATTGAAGCAGACCGTGAGAAAGATAAGTTAACTGCAGCTGCATCTCTCTAGAGATCTTTTGCATTCCCCATGTTGGCAGAAACTATTTTAAGACTGGATAGTCTACGCAAGTGACTATAAGGCAACATGTCAGACACAGTTCATTATGCTTAGGGTGATATGCCTTGGAGAGGCAATGGATAAGGTGATTTTTTAATCTTAGAAACTAGGTGAGTGTGATAAGTGTTCGCTGTAGATTGTGTTGCAGAGTTGGACTGTCTGGACCTAGGAATGTACAGTCTGGCAGTATATTTGGGGGTTCCTGAAGCAAAGATTTTTTTTCCTTATTGTAACTATTAAAGGAACAAATATGCCAACATTGGCATGGAATGAGAAGGCACATCTCAAATGGGCAACGCCTAAAATGGGCAATGCCTTTGCAAATATAGGATGTGGCAAGAGGTTTTTGGCAGTTGGGTGTGATCATGGATCATCACTTCTGTTGTCATGCTGACATGATTGTTTCACTCCTGGTCAAGTCTGGCAATTTTGGGTGGTGTTGAGTACTTATAAGGGGTTGCCTAGAAATCCAAGTTTGCTGACAGGTTTAGTTGGTTGTGAGTAGAAGTGAAGATTTTGTTTGCTATTCACTGATGATCTCTACCCACTATCGGGAGTGAATGAAGTCAGTTGAGGAGAAATGCTCGCTAGCGTTGCCATCCACACCAAAGGTGGATACTTTGTGAGCGATGCCCATGGGTAAATTGTGCCCACTCATTCTTGTCATGTTTGTTTTGGTTTGATAAGTATTGATGTTGACATGTTAACGAGTTGGTTGAAGTGGCAATGAAGAATAAGCATTTGATTGTAGTACACACTAAAACCAATTTCTTGAATTGTGAAGAAAATATATTGCCTTGAATGACATTTGGTGTGGTAATGGAATGTGTATTTGGATGGGTTAGGGTAGGTAGGCTGGTGAGCAGACACACTTAAGAACTCAAAGGAGGTTGAATCCTCACTCATTGTCCCTTTACTTCTGAAGCTCAAAGAACATTTGTAGCCATCCACTTAGCGCTTCCAATGCCTCATTGCTCAACTTGGTAAAGAAATGGGGAAGATATGGGGTCTTTGGTGTAATGGGGTTTAGTGATGAGAGCATTAAAATGATAAGGATTTTGAGCTTCAAATCTTTGATTGATGCATCTTTGCCTCTGTAATGCAAAGAGGTTTTGTGAAGCCCTAGTAGGTGCACCCATTAGGATTTTAATCACTCAAAACAGACTAAAAATGAGGAAGATATGGGGCTGGATCTAGAGAGTGGTCTAGAGCTATTTTTTCAAAAAAATTGAAGCAAACTATCACTCATCCTTCTTCTTTTGTTTTCTGTGACTCTTCTACTTCTGATGCTCTTATAGACCTTCAGTTTGCAGATCCAGTGTCACAAAAATCACTCAATTTAATGAAGGAATGAGGAAAATATTGAAAGGTGTTCAGTGATAAGTATGTGTTCTATGATGGGTGGTTTTACCCTGGTTAGAAATATTGCCACTATGATTAGCTTATTGTTGACCATAGCCAAATGTGAACCAAAGTGTTCATGCTTAAAGAATCATGAAAAGGAGGCTGAATTGGAAGATGCATTGGAAGGCATACAGATGAAAGCACTCAAATGAACTATGCTAATTGTTGACCATAACTAAGTGAGGACCAAAATGCTTGTGCTTAAAAAACCATGAAAAGAAGGCCAAATCAGCTCACAAGTGAACTAGGATGGACAATGGATGGGGAAACAAAAGAGTAAGAATGCCAAATCGGAAGATGTTTTGAAAGGCATGAGGATAAAAGCATCAAAAGTGAAGTACTATGGACAATGGATGAGGAAACAAAAGAGGAAGAAAGCCAAATTGGAAGATGCTTCAAAAGACATAACGATAAAAACATCAAATGTGAAGTAGGATGGATATTGGATGATGAAACAAAAGAGTAAGAAGGTCAAATCAAAAGATGCTTAAAGAGGCATAAGGATAAAAGCACTCCAAAGTGAACTAGGATGGACAATGGACGGGGGAAGCTACAGAGTAAGAAGGTGGAATCCGAAGATGCTTTGAAATGCATAAGGGTAAAAGCACTCAAAAGTGAACTACAATGACGAACAATGGATGGGGAAACAAAAGAGCGGCAACACATTGGTTGCCAATCAAAGGGTACAAAAGTGAAGTAGGGCATACATAGGTCCTCCAAAAGGGTCACCTTATCCATTGGCCATGGTATTGAATGCCAATCTCCTCAAAACAATGTGATAACACAATTGGAATAGGCAGTTGAAGAAGATATGTAATTGCAAAATATTGTATATCTAAAGAGCTAATGATCTTGGTTAAAGATGGAGAATGTGAACAATAACGACCATTTATGAAAAAACTGCAAGATAATTTTAGATCTTAAGTTTGGTTGAAAATAATACACTTGAAATAAAGGAATAAACACAATATAAGATAATTTGGATCTTAATTAGGTCAAAAATGTTCTTGGAATAAAGTAACAAACCCAATTGAAGTCACAGTGCATATTTTTGAAGCATAGATATAGTGTCAAAAAAGAACGGAGTGGGGTGTGCAAAAAGAAAATGAAAAGCCTAGAGATATGAGTCCACACCACATAGGTACACTCCCCCAACTTGTGTCAAAGTGGAAAATTTTCAACAAAGGTGCTTGTGAACATGGGGAGCTTAATGGAGACTCGGAAAATAAGATGAGCTTTGGAACAAATGCTACAACTTGATTCAAAGAAAGTCTTCATTGGGGAAACTAAAGGTTCTCTATAAAAAGGTACCTACATAGACCTTGTGTATGGATGATGCATAGATGAACTCAAACTTCCAATTTGATTCCAAAATTTAGCTTAGTTGATGTTTTGAATACGTACTTATTAACAACCGGGTAACCCTTACCTACATACTAACCATCTACATTGCATCTACTTACCTAATCACCTATTGTTCTACCCACCTACTACCTACAGAATTGCTCTCCCTTTCTTTTTCAAAAAATTAGGAAAGGTTATCAAGGTGAAACCCAACATCAACTCACTTTGGATCAATTGACTATCAAGTTATAACTCATAAGATGCTTTCACCTTGTCCTCTTTGCTAATGAAGATCCAAACACTCAATTAAACTAACCTCAAACCAAACTTGAAGCTTATCTTAGTTCCTGAACATTTTCAGCTAAGTTTCCTAGTCTGGTGCTAATTTGAATAGTTTCAGACTTAGCCACTGGTCCTTAAGCTTCAATGCCAGAGATGGCATTGCCTGAACCGCCCAAGGAAAGACAGTAAAGACAAACTGTAACATGTTTGTGTGTTAGAAAATGTAGTTTAGACCCGACAACAACCCATTCTTGAAAAACCCACAAAGACAGAAAAAACACACACAATTTGCTCAGTGTTTTGAGGGGGAACAACAAGTATACTTACTTACACTTCCCTCTTTATGCACACGATCTGAGTGCCCCTCCAATGGTCATTAGGCTAAGGTACTGGGACTCTGCATCTTCCAAAGCTTGTTAGACCCAGTCAAGCTGCTGCATCCACCATTCCACATGAAATCATGAAATGAAATCCTTTTTTTCTTTCTTTTTTGGGTCATGGAGCACTTGGTGGACCAAAAACAAAAAAAAAAAGACCCTAAAAAGATAAACCCTAATATTATATAACAGGCAGGTCCCACAAAAGTGGAGTGGAGTACAAAGTTTCCCCAAGTAAGTGTGTACTTTTGAATCTGGAGATAGATATTGTTCATGTTTTGCAAGTATCCCGACGAAGAGTTTGAGGAGGACAAGAAAGTTTTTTCAAGTTGCATTCGGTTGCATCCAGAAGTCAGCAATGCAACTGAAAGTTAGCAATGGCAGTGTTCACTTGAAGTCGGGTATTATAACAATTGTTTTTCTGGTACAACAAGCTGCTGACCTTTTCAGGCAGTGATATTAATCCCAATGGAATTAAAAAATTTATCAATGTTGGGTCACTTTATGGATGCATGGGATTTCAAAGGATGGTTATGCTCATATGAATTTATGTCCATTATTTTGAAAAGATAGGAAGGTTTCATTGTTTTAGAGTTTAGAGCGAGCTTATTACTAGAACCCACCACAAGTGCTTTTTCAAAACTTTGGGTTTCTCATGGAGGGAACACTCCCATTGATTTTTAGTATAACACTATCATTTGGGTTTAAGTTGAAGTTATACATAATTTGACCCTCCCTCCTCCCCCCCCCAAGTTTTCTACTTGAAAAGAATGACTTGGGTTCAAAGAGTCTTTTGGATCTTTTGTGGACAACCACAAAGCCCTTAGGGTATCATAGCTTACAAGACATTATCTATGGCACAAGGGAATATGTTCTTAATCATTTTAGTTTCAATTAATTACATAAATAGTTTCTTCATTATACCTATAATAACAAAAATAATGACACAAAATTGGGAGTCACGTCAATAGTGTATTGGAATCAGTGTTTTTCTTTTGCAATTTTGTGATGTAGTTGTGGTGACACTCATCTGTAAGTCAATTTAACTAAATTTGGTTATGAACAAAATATGAAAGCAAAAGATTGTGATATTCTTATGTAATTGTGGGCTACCTACTTGAACCATGTATGGAAATCTGGTTATTTTTAATGATTTTATTTTTGAAATTTGTTGATTTTATTTTTGAACAAAATCATTGAGTTTGCAACAAATTTTGTTAAAAAGATTCGCACAAAGAAAAGAGGTGGATTCAAAGTGAGTTCAATGTCTTATAACTTCCAATTCCTAATGCCTATTCCCTCCTTGAATGTGATCTGTTATGGGTTAGATTTGGTTTCCTTTTGTTGAACTTAAATTATGTATTTTGGACCTTTTCTTAATAAGATGTCAGTTGAAATGATAAATGGCTGAGATGCCTTTTTTAAAAATACCAGTTGTTTAAAAATATGTTGAAAGAAGTTCAATGAGAAGAGTCAACAAGAACCTAACTAGCTCGTAAGGTTAAGAGAGTGCTAAAATGTTCACATTAGCATTTGCGCTTTCCAATTGTGTTGGGTATTCATCAAAATATTAATATTTGAAAATTGGGGGAGAATAGTTACTTGGATGATTCCTGAACAAAGAACATGTAATTTAGAATTTGTGAAAAATGAACATTCCAATCTTCCATGCATTTAATAATTTAAAAATTAGGCAAAATCTACAAGTCTTGTTTCTATCTACACAAAGCTAAACTGAATATGATATATAAACTTAATCACGACTTCATTCTAGAATTAGACATCTTGTGTTGGAAGTAGTTTTGGATGGATGATGATTAATAAGAAACCCAATGTTGCAACTAAATAAATCTCAACTCCAAGAGGCAACAAAGTCATGATGTACAAGAGAATGTTTTCAGCTCTTAATTTACCACATATCAATGTTCATATTCCCAGGGCTTTTTTTGGTGGAAATTTTTGGAAATTTTCAAATCTTAGTGTGTAAATTTTACCATTTTTTCTTTTAAAATGAAAAAAAATCACCAAAAATTTGAAACCACAATTTTTAAAAAAAAGCCATGATTCCCATCCTAAAAATAAATTTAAACTATTTGCAACTCTGCGCCAAATTTACTAAAGCCTTTCCAAGTGCACTACCAAGGATGCACAAGCTGTTGTATAGGTGTGTTCCAATGTTGGCAGGTATGTCCATTTCAACATACCAGTTTGATACATTTAGTGAGATTCTTCTAATTTGTATAGAGCATCAATCTAGTAGAGCTGTTGGGATTAAATTCATTTTCAGATGCCCCATTGGTTTAAACAATAATAAAGGTGTACAAATATGCATGAGGTCCATGTCATGATACTAGCATGAATTTCACTAATTTTGAAATATATTAATTGCATACTAGATTACCTTGTTTACATTACAAATGAAAATTCTTGTTCATTGGCATAAGATTTTTAATGCAATTAAACCAAATTACATAGAAAAAAAATAAAATGAGATGCATGACAATGAAGTAGAGCTTTGAAATAATTGGAATATCAAATCATTTACAAGTCCCCTTCCTTACTTCTAGAGCTTTAAGTCCAAAGTATTTGGTTTTAAAAACCTAATTCTAAGTTACTATGAGCATCTCTAGTGGTGCGATATTGGATGAAGAAGAGCATTTATTTATCCAGCTAGTTTGGAGCATCATAAACGTGGCTTCGAGTCAGCAATTTTACATAGGATGCATTGGTAAGCAAAAAGGCGTTTCACAATCCAACTCTTGTTATAATTGGCCAGATGATTTGATTGGTTCAAGTGGTTTGTTATTAGTGATACTCACACCTGGTACGGTGTTAGTAGTATCATGTTTGTGGGTGGACCCTGGGAACCATGAAGAAGCTCGGCAGATTGGATTGGATGTAAGATGTACTGTTGGAGGGCCACATGCTGAGTATGGGTGGAGCTTGCTCCAAGTACTCTTTCACATGTGCACTTCAAGACCACTTGTTGTTTATGTTCGTTACGTTGAAGCTAATTCTAGCATCAACAAGGTGTTGTAGTCTCAATTGAATGTGTGTAATCAATCATGTTGCCTAAAGGCATGGCCCAACAAAAGTTCTTATAGGGATCCCAAGTATGAGCATGAGATTCAAGAACTACGTACCAGCTATTTTAGTACATGCACCCATGTAGGTTGGAAAAACCATAAAGCCGTTTTGGCATTTCTTGATAAGCGGTTATGCATGCAAAGTTACACACTAGAACCAGACAGGAACCAACTCAGAACCTGGAACTGACCAACACTGGTTCACATTTCTTCACTCGGAATGTTGGCCTTTAATCCGAGGCTAGACATTTTAGCATGTGTTGGTTGTTTCCATCAGCCCAAGCAAGTGAGATTACTTCTGCACATTGATGGATGAATTTGCCATGATCCATCTCATGTCGCACATAGGGAGCCACATAATTCAATTGCAATGCCACTTTCAAGTTGGAAACAAAATCCTAATTTCAAGGGCCTTGTGAGATGATTCTTCTTCATATGACCATGGCACTAAGACATCTAAATATTATGCTTTTGCACATTTAATTCTCTTAAGGAGGTAGTTTGTTTGCTTTGTTTATTTGCCACAATGAGATCTCCCAAATCACAATACCCCTTGTTGGCCATTCTTGGCATTCTTGGAAAGGCCTCATAAGTAAGGGTGTACCAAGGTGATTTGGTGGTGTTTAGACTTACAATGCAAGAGTTATTGAACATTGAAATTTTTTTGAAAAAAAGAATTCAAAAAAATCAAAACTAAATATCTTAGGAAAATTGGGGCCAGCTAAAAGTGTTGTTCGAAAGCCCTTGACACATTTGGCATTTGGAAACCTCAAATAAATTGGAGGTGATTTTGTAAATTTTAGACCATAGGGTGGGGTGGAGAGATTTAATTTTGAGTGTTTTTCATCAATGTAAATTCATTCTAATTAATTTTTATTTTTTTTCACAATTGAGCTTTATTGTCAAGGTCCTATTCACACTTGGGCTGAGGCACTAGCCACACTAGTCTATCTATTAAAGAAGGTAGATTATTTGTTTTGTTGGTTTGTCAAATTGAGATTTCTCAAATCACAATGCCCCCATCACACTCTCAATACCATTGGAAATCCCTCAATGAGTATGGGTGCATTGAAGTGGTTTCATTATGTTTAGACCTATAATACAAGAATTATTGAATATTGAAATTTTTTTTCAAATAAAAGCTTTAAAAAAACTTTAAAAACTAGAAAAATTGGGGCAAGCTCTTGGTATTGTTGGAAAGCCCTTGTTGAGTCCCTTGGAGGTGATTTCATAAGTTTTTAGACCTTAGACATGATAGATATTGAATTTTGAGGAGTGTTTGTCATTGAAAGTTTTAATTAAATTACAAAAACTGATTATGAAAGGAAAGATTAGTTGAGTAATGAGTTCACAATTATTGGGCCAATGGCATAAATCACACTAGTCTATCTATTAAGGAAGGTAAGTTTACTTATGTTTGGTTTGTTTGTCACATTGAAATTTTCCAAACCATGGCACCCCTACTGCACACCTGAGGTGGTTTTGTAAGGTTAAACCTATGGTTATTGAAATTAACCAGGAGTTATTGAATATTGAACAATGTTGTCATTGAAAATTCAATCATATAGAAACTAAAAAAATTGACAAAACTTGGGGGCATACACTTGCTATTGTTGGAAAGCTTTCAATTAGTGCGATTTTATGGAGGCGATTTCATAGTAAATCATCACTTTTAGACCTAATGTGTAGGAAATATTTTGAATTTTGACAAATTTTTGTCATTGCAAATTTAATATTACAAAGGCTGGTTTTGGAAGGAGGAATTAGTTGGGTGACAAGTTCTCACTTGGTCAATGGCAACAAGCCACACTATTCATATTTCCTGAATATGAATGGGTCTCGTGCTGGAACTGACTTCAAACTGGTGCCAATTTGTTCTGATTGCCAGGAGTGGGCAAAATGGGCAATTTGCTCATTGTTTGCATATAGCCTAAATCCATTCAATATTGTTATGAAGAGTAAATGATTAGCCCAAAATTGTTATGAATTTTCAGCTACAAATTGACGGATCAAAAACTAGTTGCGACCAAAGGAGCATTTGGCGTTGTAGTTGTGCTTGGGCAGGCATCAGATTTTTCAGATGTATGACCGATGCTCCAAGTATAAGCGAAAGCCATAATTTATCACAAGCCCTTCAAGGGAGTGCACTCTTAGCCCCTAAGGGACATCGATAATTTATCACAAGCCCTTCAGGGGAGTGCACTCTTAGCCCCTAAGGGACATCAACCCCATGGGGGCACTGCCACTCATATGTGTTAAGCATTACGTCAGAAGCAAACAGCCTTCCATTTTTTTAGACAAAGGGACAACCATTATGCTCATGAATGGGTCCATGGGGTTAATTAGTTATGCTCATGGAACCGATTTCCGGGGACAAAAACTAATTTGTTGTAGAAACCGTAACATTACCCAGTCAATATTCTTGGACAAATTCAACACCCGACCCATCTGATTTTGTCTTATGTAACCCTCACCACCCTCCTGGGATTCTTATTCCGGACTCCAAATTGAATTCAAGAAGGTCGGTTTACCCCCCCTCAATATAATATGTGCACATAGCTTCTTTTTTTCCCTAACTGCCCTAGGTGCCCATTGCATGCCCAAAGGCTTGCATAAAATGGGCCAAAAGTGTGTCTCAGCATCATTCATCAAAGAGTTTTTGTGAAAAAAATGGATTGGGCTAAGGGCAGATAAGGGAAAAAAAAAAAGAATCCCACAATACTTTGTGCACACAAAATTTTGGGGTCAGCTTGGAATGTAACCGAGTTCATTGAATGAAGTTCAGATGCCTGGATGTGTCGTTTACTTACTCGACTTATGACCATTGCACACCAACACAAGGAAGGACCATACTAGAGCGGAGAGTTTAGTACCATACTTCTTATACTTAAGTTGAGTTAAACTACTAGATGTAGTAACCCTGGTGGGCCTCTACTATGAATGCAGGGGGGATCCACCATGGGCCAAGTTTAGTTTAGATTTTGTGAAAATCAAGCACCCAGGGTTAACTGTACAGTTGAGGGAGAGAGGGTAGCTAGGTATAAACTCCCTACTACCAGGTACCTCCCACATGTAATATGCAAGCATGACAAGGTGGATTTTGGTTGAATCATTCTTGACTATCAATGTGGGACCTTCATGTGGGCAACTCTTCCTCATCCAACTTGAAGTTAACGAGTTTGGAGAAGAAGCATGATGTATTTATTAGTCCAGATGAGAACCTTTGTTGGGTGACAGCAACAATTTGTCTGAGTGTGGAATGTTGCTCAAAGAGTACATCCACCACCCACACTCTGTGCCATGATTGTGTACCACATCCAAAGTAGTGTACAAGTTATTAACTCTCGACCTCCTCGCCTCATCCATCATCATGAAATTCTGGATAGTGTAGAGTGAGGATTAGTTGAAAGCCATCCATCACATGGGCCACACATCCCGATCAAGCAATCGAAGTCGATCATAGTTCATTACTGGACCTTTACAAGAGAGAGAGAGAGCACTCTATGTGCATAACATTTGGAGCAGGTCCACGGAAATTGGGAATCTAGGTTTGCATCGTTGTTTCTTACATCCATTATTACTTATTTAAGTGTCTCAAGTCTCACCCCATAAACTTGAAAATGGGAGTTTTGCTAAGACCATCTCCACCCCCACACTGGCAAACACCACTTTTCATTAAATCTTTGCACCAGGGTAGCACAAATCCTGCTGCTCTCCAGTATTAATGGTCCATTTTGCAGTGGTCATTTTAACCGCTTTAAAAGCCTTTTTCACCTATGGATTTGGACAATGACTATTACTTTTCCAGATGATGTAAAGAGATAAATGGTCTTTGAGAGTTTAAAGGGACTTTTATCACATTTTGTGGGTGGGCACAGTGATCATTAAACAGGATTCTATTCTAGTCTAAAATAGAGGAGTTGTTTGCCCTAATGGGGTGGAGATGCTCTAATAGCAAAGCAAGTGAACCCAATTAGATAATCTAACCAATCCATAGTAGGATTTAAACTTTGTAGTGCCTTTTGCAAACCATGGCATCATGTGCAAATATGTCATCTTAAAATCATTTAAAAAATGAAATCAACAAGTTTTAATTATTCTACATCCAAAACATGCTCTTACAATGTGCGGGTGGAACTGCTCTCACATGGGCAATTTGGAGTGTCTACCTCCGTTTGTCATATCCAACATAGAATGTTGATTGTTTCCTCAAACTCACCCATACACATGACAAAATTAAAACAATATCTTGTGAAAGCAGGTTTAAATACCACTACCGGATCCATTTCTAATATGGCTGGCCAATTAGAAGCCGCCTTTTTTCTTTTTCTGGGCCTTGTGAAAACCACCACCGTATCATGTGCAAAATATACATCATGTCCAAACACATTTCCTCTCTATGTAATGGCAAATATACATCATCCAAAGTACAGTGTTGAGGCCATTTTTACTGTTGTTGGATGACCTGCTCATACTTGACATCCCAAATCTACTAGTGGACGTGCTGTAAATTATACAGTTGATGGATGATCTTTTTTTATTGTGGATGGATTGTGGCCTTGATTTTGCACCTGGGTAGTTCATGGTTCATGTGATCTCTCTCTCTCACATTCTAAAGTCATTGAAGGAAATGGATGAAGACCCCCTCTTTTGCATGCAACTTGCTACTACTAGCTTTTACTAAGAAAAATTCCCAGTTGACGAGTCAAATTAATGTAATAAATTAAATCCTGCTGCAAACTTCTGTTAGGTCGCAGATTTGAGAACACAATAATTTGTCGATCCCCTTTGTGTCTAGGGAAATGAAATTAGCAGGCAACATTGGGGAAGGGATGGAATCCGTCCTTCCTTCCTTCCTTCCTTCCTTTGTGTTATGGGTTTTCTATTTTTTCTGGTTTTTCTTTTTTTCCCCACCCATGCCCACACAAACAACTTGTGTCACTAGTAAACTTAGTCCAAATATGCCCTTGAGAAAAGGACAAAAGCACACTTGTGTTTTCTTTCCTTCTTGTTGTTGTTGCTCTAAGTTTGTAGTTGAAGACAAAAATGTTTCTCAATTCCACCATTCATCCCAATTGGTGGAGAGAGATGATCATAGTTTAAAATGTCACCCTGTGTTTGGAAATTTGTCCAAGGCATGACAAGTCGTAGTGATGATTGTTGACTTCTTGTCGATTCTTCATCGTCCATCCAACATTTTATAATTGGGTAGTGTTTGTTCAGATTCATTGTCCATCTAGCATTATGCAATTGGGTAGTGTTTGTTACAAAGTTGGACAAAATAATTTTTTTTACTTTGATGAAGAAGAACATCTATTCATGTAAAAAAATTAATTAAAACTATCTTGGTTCTCGTTCCAGTTCCACCCACACGAGAATCTAGTTCCAGTCCAGCTCTGATTTTGGTTCTAAAAAATCAGATTCACCTTGCATCTAATTCTTACTAACCTGGATCAAAACTAATGGTTAATTAATTCCCAATTAACTCTTGACTCTGGTCACTTAATAATAATTATTATTTTAAAACATTCATATTACGTGAATTTTAAAATTATAAAAAATATAAAAGAATTTTTTTCTTCTTATAATGCAAAGAATTATATATTATACTAGTAATGTAACAAACCCAGCTTTGATGGGGCCAGAGCACCCTTAAACACTAAACCCTAATCAATTCACAAAATAGTCAAAATTTTGTCACCAACAAAATTCACTGGGCCAACCACCAAAGTGAACCAGCATACCCATACTAGCTCCATACCAACTAAAAGTTAAACTAGACTCCAGAGAAAGCCTGAAAAAAGGCATCAAGACTTAGCACATTGGTGCCAGAAAGTATTGGTAGGTTTTTAAGAACTATTCAACAAGTACAATGCAATTTGTCCATAATCCCACCTTTTGTGCCTCGGAATTGGCTTAAATTGACATGATTCCTTTGGTGCCTATAAGGCCATTTAAGGCAGAATTAGGGTTTTTTTTAAAAAGGCTTTTGTGCTTGAACTCATAGTCTAGGCCCTATGTGGCAGAATATAATGTAATCCCATGGGTTGTTGCAAAATTCATTTGTTGTAAAAAGGGTGAATTTTGTGTACTTGGTGAGTAATTTACCCATCTCATGAAAATCTTTCTTTGTGTGTAATGAATGTATTTTATTCCCTTTTGAGTTGTAGCTTATATGAAGACTACTCTTTAGGTTTGTAAGTACCTAACCCAAGCTACGAAAGTTCAACCAACTTGAAAATTGTTTGCACATGTAAGACTCTGAGATTAAAACTTTTAACTGTTTTTTTTTTTTTTTTAAATTTTAAAAAAAAATTTAATAATTTAAATTTTTTATTTTTTATTTGGGGTTTTGAAGGGTCTTAGTTGTGCACTTCTTACAAACCTAACTTTAGCTCCAATTGTGTGTATATAAACCTACTTAAAAAGTTCCACTTAAAAATTGAATTTTTTTTTTTTTTACTTCTGCCCTTTTAAAAAGGAAATTGGAATGTGAACTCAATGTGGTTTTATAAATTTTCTCTTCAAATTTTGAATGAGTATGAATTATTTTTCTTAAGCGTTTGATGTTTGTCACAAAATTATGTTTGAAACAACATCCATTAGCACACTAATAGACAAAGATTTCAATTTGGCCAAATTTTGGGGATGAACCTAAATCATTTTCAAATTGGGTTCCATTTTTGGTTTGGGGCAAAGTGTAAGTCATTGTTACCACTAAAATTGTTGATAAAAGTTTCGTTCATATATATATATGAACGAAACTTTTATCAACAATTTTAGTGGTA
>Ga0116231_10004007_pt1 | contig 30113 bp, 28 predicted proteins | sample S1TSphgellanicum_2_FD_89695 | JGI IMG/M metagenome (GOLD analysis project Ga0116231, IMG submission 89695) | Host-associated microbial communities from peat moss isolated from Minnesota, USA - S1T2_Fd - Sphagnum magellanicum MG | ecosystem: Host-associated > Plants > Peat moss > Unclassified... | reverse complement strand
GTTTGTGGTTTGTTTTGGTTGGGTGTGTTTTTTTTTTGTTGTTTTTTTTTTGTTTTTTTTTTTTTTTTTTTTTTTTTTTTTTTTTTTTTTTTTTTTTGGGTGCAATTATCGTGCTATTGCTTTATTGTTGAGTTGATGGTTTTTTTTGGTGCAATCATCACATTGTTGTTTCATTGGGTTGTGACTATGTTGCTTCATTGTTGAGTCAATCTTTTTTTTTGGTGTGTGGCCAGGTTGGTGGTATTTGTGTTCCATTAGGCTATAGTTGTACCTATTTCATTGTTGAGTCAATCTTGTGTTTTTGTGTGACTAGGCTACTGTTATTTGTGTTTCATTGAGCTACGACAATGGTTGTTTCATCGTTGAGTTGATCTTTTTTTGTGGTGTGTGACTAGGTTGGTGATGCTTGTGTTTCATCAGATTGTTGATGGTGTTGTGTCATCGTGTTGTTGTTTTATTGGGTTATGATTATTGTTGCTTCTTCATTAAGTCTATCTTTTCTTGTTTTTTGTGGAACTAGGATATTGTTATTTGTGTTTCATTACCTTGTTGGTGATGTTTCATCGGGCTACAACTACTATTCCTTTTTTAGCCTTCATTGTTGAGTTGATTTTGTTTTTTTGTGTGATTAGGTTGCTTTTATTTGTGCTTCGTCACATTATTATTTCATCAAACTATGGTTAATGTTGTTTTATCATTGAGTTGATGTTGCCTTTTTTTGTGCGATCATGTTATTACTATTTATGTTTCATCTTGTTCTTTCATCATGTAATTGCTTCATCGAGTTACAATTGTTGTTGCAGTTCTTATCACTCCATCATGTTGTTGTTGTTGTTGTTGTTGTTTTATTGTTACAAGTCTTGCCACTTCGTTGTTTTCCCATTGTTGGTTCATTATTGCAATTATGTTTTTGTTTCATTGTTATTTCCATGGCTTTTGTTAAATTGTAGTTTCTTTTGCATTATAATTATTCTTGCATTGTGGTTATTTTTGCATCAATGATTTTTTTGTGCCATGGCTATTGGTGATGAGATTATTGTTGAAATGTTTCACTATTTCTGTTGTTTTTTTGTAACATGTGTCATTTAAATATTATTATTATTATTATTTTGTGTTTTATTTAGGTTTTATGGTTGTGCTACATGTTTTGAGGCATTGATTATAATTTTACTTTGTTTTGTTTTACAAAATCTATAATTCATTTTCAATCCATGATTGTTTTTGTAATGATAAGATTTTAATTACCTTTTTTTTGTTAACACTATTGTTTTTGAATTCCGTCCTCTTGAATGTAATCCTAACCTATTTGGTCAATTTTTTAACCCTTACATATCTATGAACTTTAAAGAATTTTATATTCTAACAAGTTTGCATTATTCATTGGATCCTCTTGTTCATCCTTCTGTAGTTGTTGTATTATCTATGCTTGATTATATTTTATGTCCTATTTCTACCAGTGTTTCATGTGCACCTCATTGTCAATTGTCTCTCATTTATGATGTTTGTGTGTTTTTTTTTTTATTAACAATTGATTCCTATTTGCAGTATTTGTGATGTCATGGTTCTTGAATTTAAACCTAGGGAGGGGACAAACCTTGAATCTATTATCAATGATCTTGTTTCGAAGAGTCACTTTTTGGATTTTGATTAGAACGAAGTTGAAAATATAAATAAAAAGGTTGAAGGGTCAGTAAATATGATACTAAAATTTGGGCAAAGAATGTGTTTGATGAGTGGAGAGTCTTTCGTGGCCTTGATATGACAAGATCAATCGCTCATCTTTCAAAAGATGACTTTTGTTAGAGATCTAGTGGATATGTTTTCATTTTTTGTTTTACAAGTTGCAAAGAAAGGTGATAGCCTATATCTTCCAACTAGGTAATTTCTACCCTCTCACGTTTTGGATTTTATCATTTTGTTTGTTTTTGAATTTTTTTTTAATGTTTAGGTTTTATGGCATTTTCCCAAACCTTAAAACTATCCATAAGTTTTAATTGGTTTTCTTTTGTTTTTTGATTTTTTCTTACCTTTGTAGTTTTTTTGTTTAAAAGATCCAACAAGGTGTTCCTTTACATAAAACATGGCAATAATTGTTATGATATGGGATTTGAATTTGAAACCTTAAACCTAATGTGTTTTTTCTTATTCATTTTTTGGCTTTTCACTAATTGTTTGTTGTTTTCATCAATTTTTATGTTTTGAAAGAATTTTATTGTTTGCATGTTGATTGCTTTTTTTTAATATAACATCTAATATTTTATAAGAGGTATTGGATGGTTGATACAACAAATACAACAACAATGTGTTGTGGAATTAGGTACAACATGCGCAATTCCCTTTAACATCTTCACAAATGTAAAGTATCAGCATGTGAAAGTTCATGTGATGAAGTAGTGTTGCGGTCTTTAATAGTTGGTATTGGAAAGACTATTAAGAAGTTAGATGTGTTTTCTATTGGAAAAAAATGTAGAATGATAGAGCAAGCAATGTGTGAACGTACCCCCCCATTTGGCTTGAACCTAAGATTTAGATATTTTTGTATGTGGAATTTTTTATAAGGGTGTGCTTTGAATTCTATGCTATGGATTTTGATGAGTTTATTTTATTGTCTTTACTTATTGGTATCATTCTAAAGTTTTGTTAGGGCATTTTCAAAAATTGGAAAATAGACATAACCCAATGTTCTACAAATTGGCATTGACCATGGTTGATTGCTTGGTGCTTGATGTCATTGAAACTTACAAGGAACTTGTTTGTTGGCATTTGATTATTTGGCCTATTGATAAATTAGGGTCGCATCTTTTATTTTTATGCCCTAAGTTTAAATGGAAGGCTTTTAATGAGGATCAAGGTATGGTTTATGAATATTCCTATCATCATAATCAACTTTGTCTCATTATGGACAAATTGACTATTGATTTCCTTAATTTAGCAAAAAAAATAATTTAACAAGATGGGTTGAGGTGTTGGAATTAGATAGATGGAGGAAGTGTTTGTATTTCAAGAATATGGTATGAAGGTAACTTGCAACAATGACCTTATTTCATATGGCAAATGAGTTTCCAAATTTTTTAAAAATAAATTCAATTTGAGTTACAATGTTTTTATTGTTTCTATAGATTAAAAGAAGATATCTAGTTAAGTTTTTGGTGCCGGTGTTGGTTCTATGGATTGAGAAAATAATGTGGTGCAAGTTCCAAAGTTTAACATTGGTGGATTTGGATTTGTGATGGATTCTAAAGGTGCATTTTGGAATGACATGTTCGAGAAAAAGTTGCTTAAGTTGAAGGATCACTTGGATGCAATTTTCTATGTCACCCTTTTGAAACAATCAATGATAACGCTACTATTGGCCAATGTTTATTCATTTGTAGAATTACCTTATTAACATTACATATAATTGATTCGAGGTCTTTGTCTACTTTAGGAATACCAAGTGGTGTGGACAAACCTTGATTTTGCTTCATCCCAGATGCTTCATATTTTTGAAAAACTTTATTTGTTTACTTGCATACCTTGATTTATACCCATATCCATTTAACCTATCTTTGATTCTTTGCTTCTATACCTACCCAAAATGAGTTCCCGCAATGCCTATGTCCCAAGTTTAGGACAAAGCCAACAAATTGGGTGTTCTTGCCCCTAGTTTTAGCAAAACAAACAACTAATTGGGAAATGATTCTTCTACCTTATGGCAAGTTCAAACAAAAAACTTCTTTGAAATGCTAAATCTAAAACTTATCATATAGATGCCTACACTTTTATTGAACATACCCATCCATCATATGCACATAAAATTCTCTAGATGTCATTCACATATTGACTCAAGTTCTAACCACAATTTTATGCTCAAATCTTATGTTAGGGCTTTTATTTACTTGTAAGATTTTACCAAAAAGTGAAATAAAAACTCAAAAATTTACAAATGAAATGTTATTTGAAAGGTTCAATCACTAAAAAGTGAAAAAAAACCAAATTTTAAATTTGGTTTTAGTATGTAACCAAAAATACAAAAGCATGATCGAAGATTTGTGATTCATTTGTTTATAACTAGATTTGCTTAATTCTTCCAACAACCCCATTAGTTAATCTAAAAACATTGTAATAAATACTACTGGCTTCTTCCCCTATGGGGCTTGATGAAATCCACATAGGTGGGATTAGGGGTTTTTTTCCCCCAATTTTGTGATGTAATTGAGGTGGCAATCCTCCATAAGATAATTTAACCAAATTTGGCAACATACTAGATATGAAAATTAAAAAAAACCAAAATCCTTCTATATTCTTGGCTACCTATTGGAGCTTATCATCGAAATTTGAATATTTGAAAAAAATTATCTTTGTAATCTGGCGAATTTGGGTCGTTTTTCCATGAAAAATCCTTTGTATAGGTTGAACTTCTATTTTTCAGGTTGAAATTTGACAAAAATTCCTGAAAAAAAACACAGGGTGGGATTGGCCCACCACTCCCACCCTACCTGGGTCGACATGGGCCCTCCTAGATGGACTAGCTGGAAATGGGCCGCCTAGTTCCATTGTACTTGTAACCCTCTCATCCACAAACGGAAGCAAACCCTAAAAAAGATGACCCTGATTCAAAATAGAGTTGCAAAATGTACACAACGATTATTGAATGATTGAATGAACGAAGGAAGGAAAGGGATTGGGGTACCCAGTTTCATGGCTTCTAAGGCTTTGTAAAATAAATATAGTATTCTTCAATTATTCCCAAAAGGGAAGAACAGCTTTTCCTACGATTCCGTATAGCCTCACAAATTACTTGAACGTGATTGCTACAGTGATTATACGTCGGTGGCCTCTCTGCATCCGCCTTTTCTTAGTGGCGAAATTTCGCCCAAAAGAAAAAATTTCGAAAATGAATTGATTTTGGAGGTTTTTAATCGCTAGAAGTGAGAAAAAAAGAATCGCCAGATTTCTATATTTGGTTATCAGATTGCAAGCAAAAGTAAAGAAGGTTGATTGTTATCGGTTTGTACTTCATATCTTGAGTGTAGCCAGATTTGGCTAAATCTTCTTAGGGATGCTTGCCACTTTTTCTTCATCTTCCAATGGATGATCGCCATTTTGGCTACAATTAAAAATTCCTAACAATTCGCGAATTTCATCCTCGTTATGCCGGTGGTCGTTGTCGTTGTCGCTATTAATTACCACGCCATGCCCACGTCCTGGTTTTGTCTTTAAGATCACGTACCGAAATAGCGCGCGCGCGCGCAGATTACAAAATTGCAAATTTGTCGCGACACTGAATGTCAATCCTTATCGCAAGATTTTCTCTCTGGAAACTAAATAATTGCATTTTCAGCTGTACATCGTTGCAGCTCAGCTTCGAAATTCTATCAATCCGTGAAATCCTTTTGTCATGTGAATGCAGTCTCGACGAAATTAGCACCTGGCGATCATGAATTTCTAGCTGGTGGCCATCACGAATTTCTAGTTTGCTGAAATCTTATGTTATCGTTTTTTGCACAGGACGTTTTTATCAAGACCGATATGGTTTGCACAATGGATCGTCGCGGCGTATCCATCTGGAGCTCAATGCTGTACCGATCAAATTGTCGCGCACTGAATGTTATCGTTGCAAAGCGAATATTGATAGTTTTTCTTTTTGTTTCTTTGGGTGGATTTGATCCTCGCACAGTAGCGCTGAATGATGAAGGTAAGCCTGTAATTATAGTACTTATTGAGAACTCGAGTCCGCTTGTTTTACTTCGGAACGACCTTATGCCGTCGAGATTCGGATGGTCTGATTATATGTACTTCGACTTCATGGTGAGTATCAAGTGCTCATGCTGACATGATGCAGCGCAGGTCGAGTTTTACTGGAGTTCGCACACAACTTGAATGATACTCTCGGCACCTTTGTGAACTGGAATGCGTCTCATTCCACGCCTTGTGCATGGACTGGCATCGTGTGCTCTCCTCGGTTACACGTGTTGTACATGTAGGATGCTCTTCCGGCATGAACTGCTGAAACTGTAGAAGCTCAACGAAAACCAACTGATAATCATCTCCAGGAATCCTCATACTATACGATATCCCAATAGAGAATAGTTTCACTGAATTATCGCTCAGAATACAAGTCTCTTACTTGGTCTTAGATCTCAAAATCTCTATCTATGTATGCACCAGCTGCTTCTAGTGGGATCATTCCGGCCTAGCTGCAGACTGTCACAAGCTGTTCTGATATGTTTTTGCAGAAACTTGGCAGGGAAGGAGCTCCGGGGTACAATAACTCTAAGGAAACTCAGCTGGCTGCAAGTTTTGTAAGTCGAAGTCTCGATCCTTGGTATCCACCAATCTTCACCTCGATGACAAAGCACAGTTGATCAGGGTTTGGTACTTTTCTTTTGCAAGTCTTTCGATATAGGCTGAGATTTCGGCAGTGATGACGCCGACCTGCTTGATGTATGAATCGGCGAGATACATATTGAAGAGCGAGGTAAAGTCCGCGAGGACGAATGAGAATTATGTTAAATGAGCTCCATCATTCTCCTCGTGAATGTGTGTGTGTGTGCAGAAATCTATCATTAAATTACTTTGAAGGCGAGATACCAGCCTCCTTAGCAAACTGCAGCACCTTGCAAGTTCTGTGAGTGCATTGTGGTTTTCGTTTTTGTTGCACCTCCAGCTGCTTTCAATCTTTTCAACAAGTAGACTGGCTAGATTTTTGACGCAGCAGCAACAGCTTGAGGACCCACACCCTAGATGGGCATTTCAATATTTGCTTTCAGAGGAATTCCGTCCGTGCTTGTTGCTTACTGTAACTGATGAGTACTTATGGTTGCCCTGAACGCTCCGAAAGGAATCTGCACTCGAACAACCTAACCGGCGAAATTCCAGCCGCGCTCGCATCACTTGAGAACCTCAAATACTTGTAAGTTAGCAGATCAGTACTGCTCTTATTTGAACTTGCCCATGTGATTTTTCCAATCATGATGCCGTAGTTCATCAAAGTCGCGCACTCGTGAAAGAAAGGATCGTCCCCCCTCGCGCGGCACTCTTGCAGTTTGGTGCAAGAGTGTTTTGGTTAAGGGCGAAAGGTGGTAGTTGGAATCATACGGACACTAGTTTCTTCAATATCATATCGACGTCCATGCATCATGTGTGCACTGCAGGAATCTCGAAAACAATCGACTGCAAGGTGAAATACCGGCGAGTTTGGTGGGCGCGGGCCTCACTCGAGGGCTCTCATTTCTGTAAGACTTCATGCTCTTCATCATCACATTCAAGACTAGCTAGCTTCTATCGCTCGCACACCAGATATTTGCCGTGAGCTGATCAATGAGTTTGACTCTAGCTTCGCAGATATATAGTCGTTGTTAGAAGATCAATGTCCTTGAACCGCTGCAAAACTTTGCCGAAGGTGTTGCATGATCCGAGCATTATGTGAACTCAGAGCTGATGATCAATAATATAGTTCTTCAAAGACTTTGCTACAGGTGATCATGGGTCCAAGCTTGCCATGTCTATATATAACGTCCTCATGGTGTTGCAAGCCGCCCGCGACTCTGCAAGCTTTTCTCTCTAGATAGTTCTTCTGTTTGGATAACTGCACGGGGTGACTCATGAGTCACGACTGACTGCTGATTCGAACTTCCTTGATTGAATCTTTTGCCTACTTGCAGTTGTGGAAACAATGTCGATTTAATTTTCACTAGACAGAGGCCGATATCAGTTCGCATTCTTGCCGTCGACCAAGTTGCAAACAGCACGCCAGAAGAAGCTCCCGGCAGAGGTATAGTTGCTCTCGCAAACACATACGACGGTTTCTTGGTCACTGCTCCTGTATGCATCGAAGAAATCTTAGAATGGTCTAGTCTTTTGTCTCTGTTTTCATGAGATCACTGATCTTGTTCAGTGTGCTGCAACTAGTGTCGACCGATCAAGCTAGCGTCCAGATGCGGCATGAAATGATCCAACTGATCAGCTCAACTTCATGATGGATTTGGTGTCAGGAACTAGTACTACTTTTTCGACTGCAACGGGAAGGAGCAATCGCAAATCTGGGAATTTGAGCATTGGAGCCATCCTCTCCATTTGCATCTGTGTTTTTGTGCTGTCCAAGATCTTTCTCGGCACTCTTTGCTATCGGAAATGGGTGAAGCAACACAGTACTTGTGAAATCAAACTCTCTGGTAAGCTCCTAGAAGTTCTTCTCCATACTTCTAAATCAGCCATCTGCAGCTTGTTGTGCCAGGCATCGATCAAGAAGAAATCCATGTAGAGCAAACCAGAGCTACGTCGGTGCAGGAATCTGAAGCGTGGGGTTCCAGTGAGAGAGCTTCCGGAAATCTAAGAATTCTTCTAGAACCCAGTTCATGTTGCGGATAAGCCTATGATTTGTTTTGCAAAATACTCTTGTTTGATCATGAGAGACTGCGACTTGCAGGTGGGAAGATGGTGATGTTCCAGCAATCAGGAAAAGCAACACCATCATCAAAGGCTGTGCTCAGACAAACAGAGAAGCTGAAGCAATCAGATGTGATTGGAAGTGGAGGATTTGGAATTGTGTACAAACTGGTACTTGATGACATGACTGCATTTGCTGTGAAGAAATTGACAAGATTGGGAGGTCCAGAATGCGAGCGCGGATTCGAAAGAGAGCTTACAACTTTGGCAGACATTAAGCATCGAAACTTGATTACTCTGCGCGGCTATTACACTACTCCAGATATCAATCTCTTGTTGTATGATCTTATGAGCAATGGCAATCTTGACAGCTTGCTACATGGTGCGTGTGTTTTTCCTCTGCCACCTCTCTCCCAATTTCTCTCTTCATGGCTTGTCTTCTTTGCTCAATCTCTCTCTCTCTCCTCATTGTTTTCTTCTATGAAGAAGAAACTTGTAGATCATGTGTGTTTTTCCTCCACCACCTCTCTCCCAATTTCTCTGTTCATTGTCTTCTTCTATGAAGAAGAAGCTTGTAGATCATGTGGGTTTTTTCTACACCACCTCTCTCTCAATTTCTCTCTCTTCATTGTTGTTTTCTATAAAGAAGAAGCCTGTGGATCATGTGTGTTTTCTCTCCACCATCTCTCTTTGAATCTCTTTCTTCGTTGTTGTTTTCTACAAAGAAGAAAGCTTGCAAATCATGTGTATTTTCTCTCCACCATCTCGTACTCAATCTCTCTCTCTTCATTTTTGTTTTCTATGAAGAAGTTTGTACATCAATCATGTTTTATCTCCAACATCTCTCTCTCAAAATTGAATCTCTTTTCATTTTTGTTTTCTATGAAGAAGCTTCATATATCATGTGTGTTTTTCTCACACTGTTGCTTTCTCATCTCATGCCATCATGGTATGTTTTTCTCACACTGTTGCTTTCTCATCTCATGCCATCATGGTATGTTTTTCCTTGACCATCTCAACTATCTTTTAATCTCTTTTTGTTTGTTTTCTATGAAGAAGAATCTTGAGGATCATATGCGTCTTTGCTCACAAATCACTCTCTCGTATCTCTCACACACATCTCATCATGCTGTGTGTTTTTCCTCCACCATCTCTCTCTCAACTCGAAATCTCTTCATTGTTTAGTTTCTATGAAGAAGGAGCTTTTAGATTACGTGTGTTTCTCTCACACCATCTCTTTCAATACAATTCTCCTAGCCATTAAATCAATGCCATTTTAGCAAACTGTCTCAATACTTGGCCTATGTGTGAGCAGTTTGCCAGCCCACTATTTGCTGATTTCCTTCCTTCCTAACCTGAGATCTGGGAAAGCTTTTCCTTAGCTATCAATCAACCCTTGAGCTTTGATTAAATTAAATCCTGAATCCTAAACCCTAGAATCCTACACTGGTCTTCTATCACCATTTGCTCTATGTGAGAAAATCAAATGTATTTTATTGTGATGGATTAATGTCATCTAAAGCCAAGCCCTTGGCACTCGGCTTTGACACTGTGCTTAAGGGAACAATAAGATTGTGTATGAAGGATTTTTGTAGTGCAACTATGTAAATAACCATACTAATGAAGGATAGACCATTTACTACACTTGCAGATTACGCACACAAAGGCTCAAATCCCCTTGATTGGGATGTTCGACTCAAAATTGCCATTGGGAGTGCACGGGGTTTGAGTTATTTACATCATGATTGCATCCCACATATTATTCATCGTGATATCAAATCCAGCAACATTTTGTTGGATGATGAGATGGAGGCACATGTGTCTGATTTTGGGCTTGCCAAGCTCATTAACCCTCAAGATACACATGTGACCACAATTGTGGCTGGGACTTTAGGTTACTTACCTCCTGGTGAGAACTTAGACAAGAGGACTTCCCTCCCCCCTATCCTTCTTGTTTTTTCCTTGTGCTTCAGAACCTGAAATTTTTTTGTCTACTTCCAAAATATGGAGCTGAATTAAATTTTCCCTTTCATTGGTATGTCCAGAGTACATGGAAACTGGAAAAGTTACAGAGAAAGGAGATGTATACAGCTTCGGTATAGTACTCTTGGAGCTTCTCACAGGGATGCGACCCACTAATGAAGTATTCAAGACCAATGACTTCAATATGGTCCAATGGGTGAGAAGCCAAAAACTGACCTGAGTTATTATGGTGATTTGTGTAGGATAATGCTCCCCATTGTCGGTTTTATGGTTGTAAGGTCCTGTACCCAAAGGGACAGGTGACTCCTTAGGTGTTACCACTTACCACCCCTCTGGCTCAAGTTATTGCCCCTTGTGTATAGGGAGCTTACAACCATAATACCTGAAATGAAGACCCTTGTGCCCTCTGTGTAAAACCTTGTTAAAACTACTTAAAACCTGAAAAACTCAGTTGTCAAGGGGCCTTACAAACATAATGCCTCCCCAAACATGGGCCTGATGGACCATAATGCCCCCCAAAAATGGGCCATATTGAGTACAGTGACCCCAATAGGTAGCACTCCCAATGAGCCAAAATTACCCCCCACAATTGCCCTAAATAACAGAGGCAAAATGACAACAGGTTTTTACTAACTGATGAATGGTAGTAGATTTGCAATTTGTCAATTCAAATTGATTTTGTTTGATTTGACTCTCATTATCACTTGAATTCTTAAATCTTCTTCTTTGTAGGCTAAGAATTTAGTCCAAATCGGACACCCTGAGGATATATTTGACAGATGGATCTTGGGCTCATGCCCAGATGAAGAGCTCATGACTGCATTGGACATTGCCTTCCAATGTGTGGATGCGGTGGCATCATCCCGACCTAGCATGCTTCAAGTGGTGAAAATGCTCGAACGGATACATGGTGACATCATACTTTCAAGTGTTGAAAACCTGAGTAGTCACTTAACCTCCAGCCGACTTCCCTTTAGTGCAACCTCTTCCAGTGGATCTTCGACCACCAACTCATTTCAGGTTCCAAATCCTTGAGACAATTTGTCCAATGTATTATTAGCATTAGCATTCGCTATTGGAATTAACCTTGCAAATTGCAAACTCTGGAAAATTTGTTTTGTCAACCAGAAGTGGATGAAGTGAAGAAAACCCTTTTCTTTCTCCTTTTTTCCCCAAGTGGATTTGCATAGCAAATTAGCCACACATTCAATACATTCTGCAGCATTGGATTCATAACCCATGAGACTTTTCTGCACAAGTGCATCTCCTTTCTTCTTCTTCTGCCAAGTTAGAAGTTCCTATTGGAGAAGGTAAAAGGCTAATAATGCAGCAAATTTTTATTGAACAACTTCATTGAAGATCTCTTGGATTGAGCATGTGGTTAAAGTAAACTTGAGAAAGTTTGTGGAAGTGCAATTTCTAAAATCAAAAGACTTTAGATGCAATTGTTGAATTTGACTCTTTGAGTGGCCATTCAAATTGACCAGTCTTGTGGTCTATTAAGCATGGAAATGCTTATGAAAATGTGATTGAATTTCAACAGCACCACAATTCTCAACATCCAAAAAATGATTCTTAACATGAGAATGTGTCTATGTCAATTTCATTTCTTCTTATTTTTGGGTCAATTTTCTTCTAATTAGGGGTGGAGATGGGAGAGGGAGGGGCATAACCAATTTGCTCCATACTATTGAGGAAAAGACATTAGAAAAAACATTGTTCTGTCATTCATGCATACTTGACCATTCTAATATTTGATTCTCAAAAAAGAGGCAAAGTACCCAAAATTTGTACCCATTCATCCATTCATTCATTCATTCATTAACTCACCCATTTGTTCATTGTTATTCCTAATTCTAATTTTTAGGGTTGTTATTAGAAAACTACGTGTGTGCCAATAATGTTGGAACAAGGGGATTCAAGTTACCATTCAGTGTGGTGTTGAATTGTATGGAAGCGCAGAAGAATAATCATGCTTTCTTCAAGAGCTTGTTTATGGGTAATTCAGGCTCCTAGTAGCCCCAGTGGTCATCTGATACTTTGAGTGGGAATCATCAGTATTCTACATCTTCAGCTTCATTGGTGTTTTATGATATTGTCTTCCTGGATCAAGAACCTGGTCTTTTAGATTGCACAACCCCCCAGCTACTCTCAGGAGATGTTTTTGAGATACGGTGTGGATGAACAATTTAAAAGATTTGGGACATGGGTTGTGATCTTAGTGAGGGTAAAATAGCTGACAATCAAAATTATTCGTGATTCTGAACCCATGTGAAGTTTACATGTTTGCAGGTGTATAGGATTTGAGAGTGCACTGTTATAACTGTCAGTGTAAGTACTGCCCCAACTTCAGACTCAACAGGATCTACCCACAAGCTTTCTGGTGTGTAAGGGTAGCTTTTGAGTTTCTCTTTGATCTCAAGTTGTGTTTTGATGGAATTGAGTTCATGGGTTAGTGATAATTTTCTCTGTGGAGGCAAACACAGTCTTTCATACCATCATCAACTCATGCAAGGTTTTTTCATGCTACTTCCATGTGCAGTGTGACTAAGCAAGGAGAGAAAAGAATGAAGTGATGAAAATCTCAGATTACAATAAATGGACAGTTCAATGTTTGGGTTTGCTTGCTGGCATAGGCAGGAGTGGCAATTGCTCATCATCATCCAGTCATGATTCTGAGTTACAGCAACAACAGCCAATGCCTACCCCGTCCTCAAAGGACATCTAAAGGCATACAGAGCTCCTCTGGAACACTGAGTACATGGAGTAATCAGCCACCCTGGCTAGATTTTGACACTTTCAAAATTGAGTGCTCTCTCTTTGCCAGTTCAACCATATTGCTAATGAGGGCAAGATCAGTAGCTTTTTGTTTCAGTGTTGTTAAATCTGGTTGACTAAAAAAGTAATGTCATGAACTTTTGAGTGAGGGTACTCCAACACTGAAGGGTGTAGACAATTTCTGACAACTGTTCAAGCTACCAGGGACTGTGTGGGGTGTGCCTAGAATTCCTGCCTATGTGATGGGAAAGATATTTTTTGTGCTCACCGAGGCTGTATTTGCACCAATTGTTATTTGCACTACGTCTGAAAATGCTGCTAATATACATGAAGGTGGTTCCTTGGAGAGTCAAGCTGTGTGGGCTATGATTTACACTCATCTTTGTGGAAACTAGGGACATTATACTCTACTTTCTTGGCTTCCTACATGCTTCTGGTAACCTCTTTTCTTATGTTTTTTTTTCTGCAATTGGAAAATGATGAATCCCTTATTCCTATAGCATCCCCATTTTGATCTCTCTCACTGCTTTATGTTGACTTTACTTCCCAGATGCTCACAGATGTTTCTGTTGGTGCAAATTGATCTTAGTAGTGGTTTCTTTGTTTTACTTGGTTTTGTGACTCTCGTGTAAAAGGGCTTATTGGTGGGTTGAATGTTGCTTGGGCTTACAGTGGGGAGCTCCATGTAGACCTCACTCATACAGCCTTGGTAACTTGTATATCTCTGCAATTCATATGTAGCTGCTGTTTGCTTGAATCAAACCTAGGATTGCAAAACTGGTGCTAATGGTGGGATAAGTACTATTAGACACATTTGCAAGGTGGCTGGAACTGGCAGGCACAATCATATTGTGAGCACACTAGATTGGGTTTCCTCGTCCACTGAATTCTTGCATCTTGGCTCAATGAAAGGACAGGTATCAATACTTCCACCATTAGCATCAGATATCACCATGTAGTGGTGACCACTGCAGCACCCCTTGCAGATCACTTCATCTCTGGTGGGACAGATATTACCCTGGTATGTCCAACTTGCTTGAATTTTCAAGACTGCACCTGTCATGGCTGTAGTGGACAAGGGACGCTGGTCATGTGGTACTAAATTGGACATGATGCTATCACTCTTGATTTCCTTTCTACATGATTTCCTTTAATATTGTGGAGTTCTCTCTGCAATCTCCTAGATATGTCTGATTAATTCTTTTGCATTTTTGTGCACACATCAGGTAGGGAAAGCTTGCCAGTCCAGTGCTTTCCTAGGTCCTGCAACCTGCATGGCCATTGCATCCAGGAATAGCCAATTATTCCTGGACTAATCAGCATTGCACTTGTGGGGATCTATTTTTAATCAAACTCACTCTTGGAATGTAAGAAAATATCTATCTATGTTGAAACATACTTGACAGAATCCACCTTCAAGTTTACATGAACAAATGGATCAATGTGGTACAAATTTAGAAAGTTTTATCATAAGCAGGAGCTGGATGTTTTGGATCAAGAGATAAGATAAATGCATCAAAAGCTGCAGTGAAGGTGAAGAAAAACTTTTTTATGCTGCATGAATTCAAAGCAACGTTACATCTGTAGCATGAAGGCACAAGCCTGAAGATGACACCGACCCACAATCTAGTATGCCCATCATTATAAACCAGCTGATTCTTCAAAGTGAATTGCATTTACCAAGCTCTTGTAGAGCATTTAACAAGACTCCTGGGATTTTGGTTTTGGATGTGCAGGTTGTGCTATTTGAGCCTTCAATTTTTTTTCTATTTGACAAGAATAATTGTTTGGACCATATTTGGTAGTTGTGAGCCTCAAAACTTTACCTGCTAGCTGCCACTGACATTTTCACAAGGAATTTCACAAACTGTAAGTATGTAGTATAGTACCCAGTATACAAATACATTGCCATACCCTCCTGTGTACCATTATTTTCCACTATGGTAGCATGGTTCAAAACTACAGCCTGTGTTTTTAGACATCAGGAATTTCATTATTTCATCTCTCTGCCAAAGGCGAAAAGGAAAGAGCCTTTTCCAAAGATGGGAGATGGAATATAAAATATTACATTCATAATTGCACCTAGCTAATCCTTTTAAGCCAAATAGGGCAATGGTCCTGACATGAACCTAGCAAGAGGACGTTTGGTTGGAACTGTGTAATCCCCAGCAGTGGCTACACCACGGCGGCTTTCAGTAAATGACATCCTGCGGGTATTCTCCAAAGAACCTGATAACTTTACTGGTTCCATATCCGATTTCCTTCGGTGACTGCTGAATTTGATGGGAGCTGAAAAGATTGATCCCCTTGATGCAGTTTGTTGTTGCATTGTGAAATTTTCGCTTCCCTCACCAAAAGGTTCGCCTTGGTTCTTTGTTATATCAATGCCATTGCTGAGAGAAGAGCTTGTGAATTGGCATGTTGATGGATGGGGGTTGATGAGGGTGGGCACCGAACTCTCGTAGTACATTTGGTATATGGACCTCATTATTGTATGAGGTACATAAGTCTCCAATGTGCTTCGTGGGAGATAGTGTGTTGATTGGCAGAGTTGATCCAAAAATACCAACTTTGCTACCAATGGGCTCCTGTTCCAATTAAGCAAGAATCCTTCATGATTAGACAGACTGCATTCTCTAAGGCGAATAGAGTGAACCAACAGTGCACCATCCATTGCAAGCCTGTTATGACTCAATTGTGGATCAACCCAACTGAGTTGATGTCCAGATTCACCATCATAACCGTAGTTAGGTATGTAGGATAATACATGACTACTAGGTTAGTAGATGCATGTGGATTGTTAGTACATAGGTAAGGACTAGTGGGTTGTTAGTAGGAAGGTAGTAAAACCAGAAACTGAGCTAACCACTGTGGTTAGCTAGGGCCAACATAAGGCCAACAGAGTGAACCAATAGCCACCAGTACATTATCCATTTGGAAGCATGTTCTGACTTAGTTGTGGATGAACCCCAGCTGAGTTGACATCATGTTTCACCTTGGTGACCTATCCTGGCAAGAGTAGGTATTGTGAGTAGGTAGGTAGGTGCCTACTAGGGAAGTCAATGGATGCATATTTTTATCCTCACAGGTAGGATAGTGAGCTTTTCTGCATTGCAGATGCAAGTCAAGATAGAGACTTTCTGGAGTGAATTGAAATAGAGGAGAATGAGGGTACTTTGCTTTTAAAATCAAAAACCTTACTGCAAACACACCAAACACAAACTTTGTGGAAGGTGAGAAAATAAAACCCGAACCTGTGAGCATCATCCCAGGCTTCAAGAACTGCAGCAACAGAAGTCTGTAAGAACTTTGCAAATGCAGATTTGATACGTGCTTCCAAATCTCCTTGAGTTCCAGCACTTAACCTTGGAGCTGTCTCTTCATTGATGCTGCTCTGGCTGCATGGCTCTGACAATTGTCCCTGCTTTTGCAACTCCTTGTGTTCTGCCCGCACCCATTCACTTGCCACAATGATGCCATTTATACATCTGTAAGCCCACCACACCCTCTTTGAGTTGGATCAAATCTTACACTAACATCCCTGGATGCTAGTCCTGTATCCAAATTGTACTCAAATGTTTGCTCAGGATAAATAAGGTTTGATGAGAACCTAGATAAGCAATAAACATTGGTGGTGAAACCGCCAGTATAAACATTGAAATTGGTGAACTTCCAGACTTTAGATGCCATGCATGCAACAAACAGGAAAGGAGCAAGATCCCAAGATTGCTCTGAAGCAGTGCCTTCCATGTCTGCCAATATATTCTGCAGCATGATGGCATCACCATCTCGACCAACTGCACCAACTTGACTTGCTACTAACTTCATTTTCCGGAGATTGGGTGTCTCTGGTACAGACACTGGGGCATGCTTTGTGAAGTCAGAAAAGACGGAGAAAAGCAGTGGAGTATTGGACTGCAGCACTTGTCCAGTTGCTTCCACTAACAGGGACCACATACTAAGCAGGTGACCCACCAATAAACAATTTGCCATCACCGTTTCAAGTTCAATAACTTGCAAAAACCTAGTGTCACGACGACAACGTGATTGAGTAGTACGTGAAAAATTGCCTGCAGCCAGTGATCCAAGAGTCTCCTTGTTTGTGTGTAGTGAGGTCTGAAGCAAACTCAAGAGTTTTTTGAGCTGGGATTGTATGCTGCCACAAAACTTGTCAACTCCATAAGGCCCAAAGATGCGCACGAATGCCTTGAGCTCAGCCAAGTTGGTGACTGACTCTGCAGAAATCTGCCCAATAGGCCTGGTGCTTTTGAAACACTTGTCAAGAGGACTGAATAGGACTCCTCCACACACTTTTGCATCAGTCAACAACACATTCTCAATATACCAGTCTGCAATCGTGCAAACTATCTCACCACCAATGCCAACTTCACGATCTTCTGGTTGGAAATTTCGCATAGGATGTGCAAAAGACTCTGTCAGAAGAACCTCACGCAAACCACGGGTGAGATCCAGCTGTACATGCTGCTCTACTAGATGCACTATGCTCATGTGTCGCTGCAGCTGAGCCTCTGCCACAGACAGACGCTGAAGTCCTCCATCCACAATTATGACATTTGCTAGAAATTCCCTGAAGTTCTTCACCACTCGCTGCCTCAAGTACTGCATCCATATGGAAAAAATAGCTGCTTCAGAACTGATATATGACTTGATTTTTCCTCATAAATCCTCTCCCTCTCTCTTTCTCTTAGCCAAAAGCATTTGTCTACAAGAAAAAACAGGCCAATAAGAGAAGGCCAACAAAAAGGGAAGGTATACTGAGTTGAACAAACTCTGCACCTCACGTGGGAGAAACAAATGGTTGAGGACACGTAGTGGTTCCATCTGATTGACAACTGAACAGAGACTTGTCAATCTCTGCATTGCAGCCTCCAACCTGCACCACTAACAAAAATGCCGTATTAAACATCTTGGTCCAGAGGCACATCCAGTGAGCAACAAAAGGTGAACTGCAATGTGTGTGTGCCCAAGGCAACAACTTGACAGCAGATGTCAGACAATCTGCTAGAGGTGGAAAGGTACACAGAATTTACATCTTGATTTTTTCTCTGTTTAATGGTTCACTTTCAAAGCCTGGCCATGGAAACTCAACATCACCATTAGTGGACGTGGTGGCAGGGACTCCAGTCTTGGCTACATGATTCAAGCGCATGGCTGCTTGCTTTGGTAGAAGCTGCAAAAACATCACCAACCCACCATAAGAAAACTTAATCCAACAAAGACTTTGTATTCAACTTTCTGTTTAGATGTAATGTTCCAACAAATTATGAATTGATGAGTGTTGCTATGAACTATAGGTACAGCATCTTCTTCACAAGTTGCAACAGATAGCATCTGGATATGACAAATATGAGGTAAAGCTTAGAATCCAAAGAAATAGAAGAACCTTCTTATCTAAGGAACCATATCCTCCTTCAGAATCCAGGATGTTGATCAAACCCTCCAAACCACCCATCACTGAATCCAGTAAGGACTCTGCGTATAATACTGCATCTCGGGCAAACCTTGGCAGCTGGAAATTCCCAAGGAAGAAGAATTCCCACAATGTGAGGAAAATGCACTTTCCTACATCCATCTTGATGGAGAAACATACAAGGTTCTGGATTGCAGAGTAAGTCTACTGATGAAACAAAAAGATGATTGGAGAGAAGGGACCTCATCAGGGACATTGGGGTGAGCATTGTCAGTGAAATTGCAAGCCAAGCTGAGCCAAGCACAGCAATGCTGAGGATGGCTCTCCAATCCGAACATGGTATGACGGAACACCTGATGTAATACAACTGTCAAATGTAAGAACGTTCTGTGACATTAAAGCCAAGAAAGAAGGAGGGGAGATGCCTTCCAAGCCAGCCAGCATGCTTACCGCAGTGACTTGCTGCCGATAGAAGTAGAGACTTTTGAGAGATGTATGCTGCAGAATCTGTTTGTCCATTTCATCTACAGCCCTGCAGACATCATCAAGCTTCCAACAAGCTGAGAGAGAAAAGAAAACACAATATTGTAGTGTTGAATTTCCAAGTTGCATTACAGCTGCTGCACAAATGCCTGCACAAATCTTACACCATGCAAACAGAATTGAGCATTACTGCTGTTAGGTCTCTGGTCAGGCTAGGCAGCAGCATCATCTTTGATTCTAGCCAGGAATAGGAGGAGATGATGAAGAGACCTGGACCAAAGATAAGCACGGTTGCCTTCAGTAACAATGCTCTCATTGCCCTCTCCTGAGACAATGGCCATGTCCAAGTGCTGAATGTTGATGGCTGACCTTGATGATGATACTAGCATTATCAATTGTAACCAGCTCTTGCGGAACACCTTCACATTTATACACAACCGAAATCAATCCTTTTCTTTTCCCCAACTTCAAATTTCCTCCCTCTCCCTGCCTCACAACCCATAGGAAGAAGCAACAAATCTCTTCCAGACTGGCATTCACCTCATAATAAGAGAAGGACAAAGAGATTTGAAGTACAAGATACATACTGAAAGATCTGTAGAGCTGGGGACTACTTGGTCATTTTCTAGCTTGGGCAGCTGCTCAAGAGCTCCAAAAATAGAGCTGAAAAGCTTGTGCAACTCAGTGTCAATGTCAATGGCCACAATCTCTGGCCCAACCAATAGCTGCTGCATCCTTTGTGCTGCTGCAGCCACATAGCCTATTGCAAACGCTCGCACAGCTGCAGTTTCAAAGATTGCAGAGTTGGTCTCTGAGTATGGCCCCAAGGAGCATGTTAAGCATCTTCTTTCATACTGTTATCCTCTTTGTCAAGCACCTTAAGAAACCTCTAAAGAACAGAACAAAACACATGGTCTTGCCTCCACCAACCTGGAGCATATTTGCGGACAAGGCAAATAAGACGATCCATTCCCTCCAGAAGGAAACCAATGCTTGGATCTGCAATATCCTGTAGCAGCAGTCATGAATCCTGATAAGAGAGAGGAAGACTCCATCTTGCTGGCTGGAGAAGAAGACAACAATAACACAAAGAAACCATGAACATCATCAGGTACTCTACGTACCACTACTCACCCCCTTGAAAAAGAGAAAAAAGGAGGAGTATCAGGAGACAAAAAGTTGCATACCATCTCAACAGGAACGAACCGAGTACCCTTGGACTTGCCAAAAATGATCCCCACATGACAAAAATACCAAAGAATTTCTGAGCGCACAATCTCCAAAACAGAGAACACTAACTGCAAAGATACCCACATCCAGCACTCCACTTCTCATACATACACTTCATATGTACAAAGAGAGCCAGATCAAATGAAGGAATTTTGGACCAAAAAGTGAGTCCAAAGATACCCATTGACACATAGAACCTACACCTTCAAACTAACTGAAACCTTTCTGAGCATCTTTCTGAGTACTTTGCTGTAATCACATGAAGTGAGATAATTTCCTTCACAAATACAGTCTGATGTGTGCTCAATGTAGCTAGCCTGTTTAGAGCTATAGAAGTCCTGTTCAAACAAATACAAGGCAAAAACAGATAGGTAATCCTTGTTGCATTATCTTGTAAAAAACAAGCTTGGTTGCATTTTAGGAGCAATCATTACTGTTTGCAGGGGAAAAGGAATGGAAACCTGCAGATTGGGTGGAAGAAGAGTGGGCTGATCAGTGAGAAAGAGAACCATACGTCCAAGTTCCCGCTTCAAAAACAACCGATGCTCGCAGTGAATTGAATCAGCATTGCTGATAGCTGTATCATGTACCTCACTGCATTTTGAAAAAGCATCAATGTTAGGAGAAAGCTGTTTTTGCTCTTGAACAAGGTTAGCAGGACTAGAGACTTAGATTTTCACTTGACACTGTTACCCACCAATCAGTTCATTGCACAGGTAGGAAAAAAAACACATCATGAAACTGCAGACATTATTGATGAAAGTTAGCTACTGAAAACAAGACCCCACCTTTCACATAGGAGTGTTAAGAATTTACACACAAGCTTGCTCTTAGTACAAACCAGATCTGTTTTTCAATTGATTTGGCAAGGTGGTATTCCGCATCAGCATCTCTTGCCTTTGAACGCTCTGCCTTTGCTTGTTTCTTCAACTCCACAATGTGTGGTAACACATGCTGTTGATATTCGTCATGCAGAAAAATGTACTGCACCCATCCAACAAATTATACTCAGTCTGGCCCACCCATCTGAAGTTCTTCTTCATCCAGTACCATCACTACAGTAGCATTTGCATGTGTGTCATCACCACAGAAGTCAATCAAAGCACCCAAAAAAATTGTTAGCTATTTTCATACTAACATCACAAACCGGACAATTCTTTCTCAGTGGTTTTAAATGTGTTGTGTACCTCATCTCGGAAAACAGGTAACAACAGAGATTCTTTTAATGTCAACTGCAACCAACCATGTCAACATGACCTTAGCCCAGTCAGGAAGTGCATAAGAAGAAGAAAGAGGGACAAAACAATTGCCCAATTTTCCCCTTACATTCTGCACACATTTCTAGATTGCTGTAGATTCAACTTCAATAACAGACAACAAGAGTGCTGAGCTATCACACCACACTTGCGCTGGAAGCAAAGCTAAGAGATTGTCATAACCAAACCCCAAATTTGAGAAAAGAAGCAGGTTGACTGAAATTATTATCACCTCAACAAAAATATATAATACTGTAGCCATGTACTGAAGGAAGAAAGATCAGTAGATGGAACAAATTTTGCACTGACCCCAACAGCTTACCACAGCAATGTCAACAGCACCGTCCCGAAGAAGCTCTCCAGGGCACACCAGATAACCAAGCAGTACCCACTCTCGATAAGTGTCAAGGTTCACCAAGTCTTGTGATCTCTGTTTGGTTTCAAAACAATCCACAGATGCAAAACACTCAGAGGGCTCCACACATTGAGCTTTTAGTAAACTGTCACTGATACTACGCATAATTGAGTCCACAGTTCAAGAAGTTGGTTGTGAGACAGGCAACAATTAAGCCCTATGGAGAGACCAATGGACCCCAGTTTCCCGGTCTAGATCCTATGCAGAGAAAGACACCAGGCAAGAGACTGGCATTAGAATGTGGCATTGTAACCTGTGCATTCTTGAACCCATTTTGGCACCTCCACAACATATTTCTTTCATAGATGCATCAAATAACAAGTGCAAGATAGTGAAGTCATTTGACTTACAGCAGGATGAGCAGAGTTGATGAGCTTGTCAGGATATCGAGGATGGTATGGACTCAGATATCCCTCACTGCAAAGCTTTTGGAAATCTAACCCCAGCCGAACTGTCGGGCCCACAGCATCCAAAATCTGCAGCAACACACAACAAAACAGGAGATTTATTGCTCAGCATGGACATACATAACCACACTGAACAATCAGATCCCTTCATACTCACAATACTGGACATGTTGTGTGTAAAGACTAATTCCAAGGTAACACACACACACACACACACACACACACATATATATCAGACGGGAGAGCTCAAATCTTTCAAAAGACACAGCAATTTCAGCATGAGTAGTTTAGGGGGACACGTACCTCACCTATGCGAGGACTCACAAAATTCAAGTCATCCTGCAATCCCCTCAAAGGTGGGTCATATGAATCCAGAAACTGCACCATACTGAGCACCGATGCATGCGCAAAAGAGATCAGAATCAGTAACTCATCAGCAATCAATGACACGCAACAATCAATTGACCTCAGGACTTGGTGCATCAAAAGCCCAACAAAATGGGGTAACTTCTGTGCTCATTCCTCTCTGAATCAGACGAGGTAGTGGAAAAAAATTGTGATTTGGATGCAGAAAAATCTAGTAGCTTACCGATGATAGGCACCATAATCTCGACCACTTTTCATTATAGTATGTGTCAAGTTGTATGTCTGTAGAAGCATCTTACATGGTACCTGAGAGAAGTTGCATGTTACAGGTTTAGCTCCAAATTATTATGGGTTTTTAGAGTGAATGAATTTCAAAAAGGTATGTATTGGCAAGAGGGAGCAACCTTATCAGCTAGAAGGTTGACACGCACAAACCCACAGAAGAGATCCATGAATACTGACAACAGAAGTGGATTTTGATTTGGCTGACATCATACACAAACCAAGTCAGTCACCATGTTTGGAGGTAATTTCCTTTTAAGGCTGCCATTTCCAGATGAGAACTTTGAATATTACGACTGGATTCTAATATCAGCCTGGCACAAGATATACATACTTAGAAATGACATAGCATCTCAAGTCTAGTGGGTAGTGCCCCAAAAGAAGATGTCCCTTGTAAACAACTCCAGCTGGCTAGAACAAATTAATACACTTGACGGAGGAAAGCAAAGGTTCAAAGGTTCAGGATATATAATTCACCAGCAAGGTGACAACTGTACTGCCAAGGTCCATTATAACACGGAGAACTTGCTCACGAAACGTCATCAAATCCTCAATTACCTGCCATGACATTACAAAGTTGCATATATAACAATTTCATACACAGATACACATATATCTGGCACATGTACAAACCAAGAAACTGAACCTGCAGAACCAGACACACCATATAAGGCACAAAAATCAGAAAAAGATCCACAGAAAAATATGTAGAGGTATTATTGTGTGATCATGATCATCCTGTGCTGCTCATTGAGCTAAGCAAAGCTCACAATGCAGAGGAGGCACATAGTTGGGTGTTCTTCAAAGCTGCTGATGACACATTCAACTTGACAAATATGTAATACTACTGATTCATGGTTGAACAGCACCATACCAGAATCCATGGTTCAAGAGTAGCCACATATCTTCCAGAATTCTCATGCAACATATCAACTCCAGCCTTATCAACCTGAAAAAAACAATACAAAAGTCATAATGGGTTGTGAAACCTTTTAAGCTGTCGATTGATCATTCTTAGTCATGAAGCATATACCTAGTTCATAGGGCTTCTTCAGGAAAGGGAAAAATCGCACCACCTTTTCAAGCTGCAACTTGGCAGGATGTTCTGGAAACCTGCGGGCAACATGCTGACAAAGCTTTGGCAAATCTGGGAGAATGCCACTCTTCCAGAATGTATCAGGATACTGCAATGACCCAGATTCATAACCAGGGCCTAGATACTGGCGCAGAGAATGAAGCTTGGTCATCAATCCTTCTGCTACTTTGCATAAATGCATCACCCATTCAATCTGCATTGTCTTTTCAACACTTTTCCCATTGGATTGCAGCTGCTGCTGCTGCTGCTGCTGATGATGATGATGATGAGTGCTCTGCATCCCTGCTCTTCTCCAGACAGGTGAGTCCAGAGTACTTCCTCCTCCGCTCTCTTCATCTGGACTCCATGCTTCATCTCCACCCATTGTGATTGGTGAGTACTCCCCCTTATTGTGCTTCAGCCGCAGTTTTCCATGAATCTGCTGGCTCCCTTGCAAGTCCAACTCTGTCATACTGATTCTTCTTCTTCACATTTGCTAAGAAGCCAAAAAAATAAAATTTGAATACCTGGACATGATCCATCAAAGACAAAGAAGATTTCTTGTTGGGTGAAGTCATAAAAAGCACAGGAATCAGAACCACAAAGTCTCCTGTTTCCCCCCGCATGTGTGCACTAAAACAAACTTCTGCCATATCAGAAGTTTCAAGAGCCAAAAATCAAGCTCTTGCATTTGCATCTGACAGTACTCTGAAATGTCTAGGCTGACACATGAGAATGCAGGAGATCTAGAGCAGTTTTGTTCACAATCCCTGCTGATCTAGATCCTCATGCTTCTTGGTATGCAAAACCTTCATCAATCACACATTACAAGAACCCACATCCAGGCTCAATGTAGAAACATGTCATCTATGAGAATATTGCAGAGAAATCCGTCTCCATGACAAAACACTTTGAAGGCAACCCGATCAACCATTGTGATCCAAAACCAAAACCAAAAAAAAGGCATTTAAATCTCGTTCAAAAGAATGAATGAAGAAGAGATCCAGGAGAATGGCAGAAACACCCACCACCTTGAAGAAACGAAGAAGAATCAACAACAACAACAACAACAGTAGTCGACCACCCAAAAAAAAGAGGAGGACGAAAAGACGCCGTCGTGTCTTCTTCGCTTCCTGCTGTTCCAACAGTCAACTATTACTACTACAACAAGCAGCTAGTCGCACAATGCCTCTGCCCCTTCAAATGACACCCATAAGGATGATAAATGATAAATTGGGAACACATGATGGTTAGCATGCTGAAGCCCAAGAGGGTCCTTCAAGTTATGCCAGAAATGTTTTTATATAACTGGACTCAACATGACCTTAGAATGCAAGGATACCAAACTTTGGCCCGTTTCTGGGTGCCTCCCAATGTCTTTACCCTGACGGGCCGAGCCAAAAACAAAAACTGCTGCTGCCGTCGCCGCCACCAACCAGGAGTTACAAAGACGACGAGAGTGTGGTGGCGTCCGATGAGTAATTTTAGTATCCTCTTGAGGTGTCCTTACTCAAGCTAAGGGCGCATTCATGAACAAGCTGCTGGTTTGCGTGATGGCTCTGCCCTTTAGATGACACCCACATTATGGGTGATGAATATTCAACATACTAAATTGGGAAACAAATGGTGGTTAACATGGTGAAGCTCAACTCAAGTGGATCCTTCAAGTTATGCTAGAAATGCTTCTATAGTGGACTCCACATGACCCTAAATTGTAGGGAAACCAAAGTTCGGCCCGTTTCTGGGTGCATCCCAATGTCTCTATCCTGGAAATAGACTGCTGCCGAGGAGTTACAAAGAGGACGAGAGTGTGGTGGTGTCCAATGAGTTAGTAGTACTAAGCACCCTTTTCAAACGTCCTTGTCTGAAGCTAAGCGCGCATTCATGAACAAACAAACAAACAAAAAGCACTCACGCACTCACACAAACTAGACGACAAAACCAGTGCAAGTGAAAACAACGAAAAAGTACTTGGCTACTAGTGAGAGAAGTAGAAACGAAGTTACAACCGGCTGCAATGCTGGCCAACCCACCTGGATCGACACCAGAAAAACATAAAAATTTGAGAGTTTTACACAGCATTGATGAAGTCAGCAGTTGCAATCAGTGCTTTCTTCGGGGCGAATTTTCGTACTATGGCTACAGAAAAACTTGGAAAATTTTGGAAAATCTCATTTGTTTAGGTGTAAATTCGAAAATTTTGGAAAAAATCGCCAAAGTTTCGAAACCACGAATTTCAAAAATATATTAAAAAAACACCGTTTGCTATGGATACAGAAGCACTAAATGAGGTTCCATCACACTCGAATCATTCATCTGTCGTCCGGCCGCTGCCTGCTGATGTCCAGATAGATCGTCGGTGGCGTCAATTGTGTCACCACGCTGTCCAGATGAGTCCGCTGTCTTCCTCTCGCTCTCTCTCTATTTCCTCCTGAGTCCTGACACAAATGATCGCTCTTCGCCGTCCCCGTACGTAAACATGATTCGCAGCTCCATCGGCCCCCTGGCTAACTAACTGTGTATTTGTCCGTCGTGTATACAGAACATTCATCATCCATATCAAGATGTAGAAAAAAGTGATGATCAGCCCTTCCAAGATTTTTCCATGGCCAATTGCCACTTTCGCCACACCACAAAATTCTTTCAAAAATACATTGATATGAATATATAGGGTATGGCTCCCAGTCCAAGGCATTCTGGTTGTAAAACAGCCTATACTCAAGCCGGGTAGCCCCCACTAGAAGAGATTTTCTTGTTTCTGACCACTGTATGTGACTAAATGTCGCCTACAACTTTCCATGGTTAATTTTATAATTATATTTGAATTAATCAATTAGGTTGTGATTCATTTTTCGTTTTTCCAAATTTTGAGATTCTTTTTGTTTAAGAACAACCATTTGCATGTCATTAAGACACAACAATAACCAGCCATCAATCAATAAGAAGACATGAACCAAAAACCTCTAGCAATAAATATATTAGGTTTATTATGGACATCACAAATTTAGCACATGATGAATTAATAATGAAATTTGTATAAAGCTTATTTATTCATAAGTTTATACATTTTACACACAAATATCATGTGTTGAAAACACAATTGACACATGGATAAATGTGTTGACATATGAAACATGAACCTATGAATCAATAAATATCACACAAAATTTGTATTTTTTTATAATTTATATGTTAAATGTGTTTTTAATACATAATATCAATGCATGAAACATACAAATTATGAATGCACAAATTTTGTATTATTTTGATTGTTAAAACATGAAATGATAAATTTATGATGAATATATTAAAGATATATTTTTAAATGTATCATTAAAAATATAAGAATAAGTTGAAGGTTGTTAATACCTAGGTTGTAAATAAAAAGTAGGTGATAAGGAAAGTTGAGTTGACAATTGATACATATGTAATATGTAAGTAGGGTGTAAGCAAATAAATGACATGCCTTTCTAAGTGAAGCCATAACATAGGCTCATCTAGTCAAGGCCCATGTTGAGATCATTAAGGCATAGCCCTTTAGTACCAAGGATGGTGTAACTTGTTTACGAGTTGGGTTCGACTCTTGGTTTGGCAAGTTGAAAGGAACACAAGAAGTGTGCCTTACAAAGACCAAAAAGGGTCCCAAGGTAAGCATAAGTGCCTTGGTTCACTAAGTGTCAAAAGGGAGTTTGTATAAGTGCAAATCTTCCCCCTTCAAAGCTCAAAAGTGAGTAAGGAAAATCAATGTAAGTTTGGAGTGGGCTTGTTGTAAGGTGAGTCCACTTTAAGTCTTTTAGGGGACAAACAACATAAAAGACATTAGTGTTTCATTTGAAACACTTTAAGTTTGATGTTGGGTTGCCAAACAAAACTTGGGAGTCTCGGACTAAAGAAGTTTTGGACTAAATGAAAAGTTCACATCAAACTAATCCCACCTACATAATGAATTGGGATAAGTCTTAGAATGATGAGTCAATGTGAATTGATTCAAAGGTGAGGATTAACTCATGTGTGGTTTGGCCATGTGTAAGTTTAGTCTTGAAGGTGTGATGAGTTTACACACATGAGCACACCAAGGTCAAATCAAGTGTGACAATAAACATGTAGATAAATTGTTGTTTAGTAATATGTAGGTTGGGGGTTGATAATAGGTAAGTAGGTTGAGCTTTGATAATACAAATGTTGTAAGTGGATAAGTAGGTAATAGATGGATGCTTAAGTTGTAATCTTAACTAGCAACATTACTTTTAATAAAAACTTGTTGAAACTAATAAAAAATCAAAAAATCTGCCTATCAAAGGTCAAATGGATGCAATATGGCACAAAAAGGCTTACATATATAATGGCCCTTAGAGACAATGTTCAAAACCAAGAATTTTTTTTCACGCTAATGCCTTAAAAAATAAAGGCAAAACATGAACATGTGTTTTTCGAAGACAATAAAAAACCCCCAACAATGGTCTTGAAATTAACGATTGTAATGCCTTAATGTTGGGGCTTTTCATAGCATAAAACCCATCATGCAATAAACATTCTCGCCAATATGACATGTGTTAAAAAAAATGTAATGCCCATTGTACTATATAAAAATAAATAAAAACCAATATTGAAAGATGTTACAATGGTACATTCATGCAAAAAGGAGCTAGGGTTACCTACTTTGACTAGTGCTTACCAAGGATTCAGGGCTAAAATATATTGATGTGGCCAGCATTTATGGTCATAGACGGACAGGGTGGGAATATTGAAATTTTTAATATTTAGAATATGTCATCGTAAGGAGTATGTGAGCCATACCGACACAACCATGTGCGGTAGTCTCAGTTTTTAAGAGTTACATCAGGGTTTTTTGAATGGGGTAAGGTTATTAAAAGCTTTTAGTGACTTCATAGGGAATGATGAGTGTGCATGGTGCGAAAGGGGTTATATTCTTTTCTGAAATGCATTATTGGTGATTAAAGAGTTGGATTAGTTATTTTTTTCAACAAAGGCTAATAACCATAGTTTTAGAAACTTTGTTGTGTAATTAGGGGTGAGAAATCTCTAGAGGGTTGGGGGTAGAAATAGACACCAAAATTTACGGTGTTCAACACAACATTAGTCTTGTTATGGTATTTAGGGAGTAGCAAGGATGTTAGAAATTCTTAAAGTAGTTGAAGGGATGTTAATGAAAGATTTAATAGAGATAGAATAATCTTCAAGCCATTGAACATAAGGTTAATTCGAGGCGATTCAACGATTAAATAAATAAGATGATAGTGTGCCAATGGCAATAGGAGTCTGATGATAATTGAAACATTTATTTATAATAGGGATAAGCTCAGCAAAGAGCTACAAGTACATATAAAATCATGAGTTATGCCTCAGTGATAATTCACAACTGCAGGAAATCTAAGATACGTCGGATGGTGCGAACTAGGTAGTCCACCTTGCTATTAGGAGGCAGTCGACGAATCGGACCGCGCAACCAACGATAGTGACCAATGCTGAGAACCGAAGACCATGCGAAGATAGAAGTATCTTCAGTGTCGTAATAGCCTTCACAAACGGTCTCGGGTTCGTCACCAGAAGCGGGGTCGACTTGTAGCAAGATCACCAGGGTGTGAGAGTTCGAAGAAATACGATAGTACTAGGCTTGAAGAGGTTTGACTTCAAGATGAGCACGCACTTCTCGAGGTTCGGGTTCTCCATCACGAGGATGTTGTGTTAGGGTAAAATCTAGAAACGACTCCGGAGGCGGTTCTTCATTTGCTTGTGCGGCTTACGGCCCGTAAGATGTGACCATGCGCGATGCCATAATTTCAAACAAAGAAAAAAAGGTTAGATCTTCAATCGAAATCAAATTAACAATGACAATGTGAAGGACTTATTACATTGAGGTGCGTAATCGTAATTTATAGATCGAAGAAAAGGAAAGAAAGGCGCGAGTAACGGCTTAGGACCATGGTAAAGTAAAATCGTGAGGTCAAAGGGAAAAAATTGAGGGTGTAAGTAAAGTTGTTGGGGGAAAATGGAAGAGGTGAAAATTTGTTTTTAC